>ULVD01082982.1_pt1 | contig 9904 bp, 12 predicted proteins | sample 1959101 | NCBI WGS metagenome assembly ULVD01 (sample SAMEA4835777, study PRJEB28245) | human gut metagenome | biome: gut microbiome; material: fecal sample | place: Denmark | collected 2008 | reverse complement strand
CCTCGCTTAATGCTGTGTTCAGAATCACCTCGGGAACGCCACAAGCAACGCTGAAAGTTTTGATTTTACAAAGCTTTCGGCGTTGCTTTTTGTGCCTGTGATTTCGCTTAGATTGCGGAGCAAGGCTATATTTTTACTCATATTTTGCGTGTTCATATTACCATTACCCTCAATTAGCTTACTAATAAAATTAACATGAATTTTCGGTTTTTGCTAATCAAAATCGCTTTCCTGCTAATTAAAAAGAATGCTTATAACAATTCAAACTTGTTTTAATGTGCTTTAAAACATGGTTTTTACTGCACCCACTTGACATTGTAAAGCGAAAATCATATAATATAAATGAAAATTCACTTTATTGTCGTGGAAAGGGGACGATTTATTGCGCCCTCAAAATGAAGAAGCCCGCAGGGCAAAGCAAATTGAGATTATGGAAAATAGCTTCGCCTGCTATGCGGAGAACGGACTTTCCTCTGTCGGAATAAAAGCTATCGCAAATGCCTGCGATTGTAGTGTTGCGACACTGTATCTGTATTTTGAAAACCTCGATGACCTTATCATCAAGTCCACCGAATATTGTATGAGTAAGGTGGAAGATGAGTTTATGGCGAAAGCCCCCACCAATGTGGAGGACTTGGGGCGGTTTATGGACGAGATACCCTATTGGACGGCGAAAAAGCACGGCAAGAAATACAGACTTATGTATCAAATCTACACTCACCCGAAATACAGGCAGTACAGTCAGAAGTTCTTTAAGGGTGTAGATGAACGATATACTGAATATGCAAAGAGCTTAGAGGATAAGCTGGGGATTCCCTATGAGAAGCTGACACCGCTGATTTTCATTCTGATAAGAGCCTGCGTGCATTACGCACTGTTTGAGGATGAATTCTATATGAAATCCCAGATAGAAACGCTGAAGGAAACCCTCGAACTCTTTGTTATGAAATACAACCCGAAAGCAAGGTCGGGTACCGGCATTTGTGTCGGCAATCTCGGCAGTTCTAACCCGATATAAGGAGGAGAATACATACTATGAACCACCATCAAACCATGAGCAAAGAAAAAAAGCGCAAGCTGCTGATCATCCTGCTGTGTATCGGTATGGCAATCTGTATCGGCATTACGATATGGGCGGTGTTCTTCCGAGGGGGCGGCGACATCTCGCCGGACTATCCTCCCCAGGGGATTGAGTCAAACCAAACCCCGATTGACGGTGACGACAGCGGCAAGTTAGACAGTCCCGAAGGCGGCGGTGCCATCAATGTCACCTACGGCACGGCGGCAACGGTCGACCTCTCTGAAAAAACCGTTACCATTTATTACGCCAACCCCAACGCATCCAATCAGAATGTTTCCATACTGATTATGGTGAACGATTTGGTGGTGGCGAAATCCGACCTGATCACGCCGGGCAACCAGGTGAGCAAGCTGGAGCTTCAAAAGGATGCGGCATCCAAGTTGCAGGTCGGCGGATATAATGCCGAGCTTGTGGTTCAGGCTTATGATCCCGACAGCGGCGAAAAGGCAATGATCGATACGAAGGGCGAACTTACATTGACTGTTACCGAGTAAGAATCAATATTAAAAGTAAAAATACATCGGAAAGGATAAAACGATTATGAAACGATTACTCTCTATTCTGCTTGTCTCTGTTCTGGTGTTTTCTGCTACGGCAACGGTCTATGCGACAGAAAACAGCGGCGGCAGCAGCACAATCAACGTGGCGGGAGAATATTCCGTTGCCTCCACCGGTGAAGTCGTATCGGTGGATGTCGGCTGGGAGGAAATGTCCTTCAAATACACCGAGGGCGAAAAGCAATGGGATCCCGGCACGCACTCCTACATAGGCGGCGAGAACGGCGGCTGGTCGGATAATAAGCCGGGAATTACCATGACGAACCACTCCAATGTGGATGTGGTTGCGGAGTTGAGCTTTACTCCTTCGGCTAATGTCACCGGCACCTTCTACAGCAAAAGCGGCGACACCTACACGGCGCTGTCTGCCGACGAGCAGGGTGCCAATCTGAGTGCGGCAGCCGAGGGCTCGGAGCAGTCCGCAGCCGATGCAAAAACCTTTTACTTCGGCATCAGCGGCGGTGCTATCACAAAGAATACTCCCCTTGGAACGATAACCGTCAGCATTTCCTTCAAGCCTTCATTTAACGAAGCCGACCTTGCTGCCTTTACTTACACGACCGACAGCTTCGGCAGAGTGAAGATCACAGGCGTTAAGGACACCTCTGTGACCGAGCTTGTGGTACCCGACTTTGTTTATGAGATTGAACTCGGTGCGCTGAAAGACTGCACGAGTCTTGTAAAGCTCACGGTTCCCTTTGCCGGCAACCGCTCCAACGGCGAACAGACCTATATTGGCTATGCCTTTGGTGCGAATAACTATAAGGAAAGCGGTACAGTCCTGCCGACAACACTGAAAGACATCACCGTAACCGGCGGCTATGCGAAGAATGACACGCTGGATACCTTTGCATTTTATGACTGCACAAATCTTACAAATATTGTAATCGGTGACGGTGTTACCTACATTAACCCATCTGTTTTTGTCGATTGTATCTCTCTGGAGAGTCTGACTGTTCCGTTCTTGGGAGATTGCAAAAAGGAAATAACGGATTCATACCAGTTGCCGTTAAATTATCTATTTGGTTATTCTGATTACGGAACAAAATACACTGATAATGTGCATTTAGTATATGGTATACTAAATGAAATGTATAGTGATCGAAAAACCTCAGCTTTTGACGGCGAGAAGATCTACTCATATATCCCAAATACATTAAAGGAAGTAACGGTAAACGGTGGAGCAATCGGAGATAAAGCTTTTGAAGGCCAAGTTACTATTGAAAAGGTTATTTTGGGTAATGGCGTGAATGCGATAGGGTACATGGCTTTTGGAAATTGTAATAATCTAAACGAAGTCATTATCCCAGATTCTGTAATTGATATTAGTATGTGGGCTTTTAGGAACACACCGTATCAAAACACTCTGCTTGCCAATGCGGAGGATGGCTTTATCTATATCAACAAAGTGCTGTATGAGTATCACGGTTCGGACACGGATGTCGTAATTAAGGATGGAACCGTTGCTGTCAGCGACTTTGCATTCGGAGAGAATACAAAAATAGAAAAAGTCACCTGCCCTGATTCTCTGCGTTATCTTGGCTGTGCAGTAGGTCAAAGTGCGGACGGAGTTTTTTTTAAGTGTACGAACTTAAAAACAGTTGTGTTGAATGAAGGATTGGAACACATTGGTGTCGGTGCGTTTGAAAATTGTTCGGCTATTGACAATTTTGATTTCCCGGATTCACTCAACTATGTGGGATATCTGGCTTTCAGCGGTACAAGTTGGGCGAATAATCTTCCGAAGGGCGAAATCTACATCGGAAAGATTTTCTATAAATACAATCCGCAAGGTGAATTGACCGAACCCACCACAATTACTGTTAAGGAAGGAACGGTCGGTATAGCGGACCGTGCTTTCTGCCGATTTGAAACTGATTATGCGGATTTTGTAAATTTGGTTGGTGTAAACATCCCGGATAGTGTGACATGGATTGGAGATGAAGCATTTTATCGGGCAACGGATTTACAAGAAATAAAGCTGCCAAAGAATCTTACAGAGCTTGGTTGGAGAGCCTTTGGCTTTTGTGCTTCGCTGAAGGAGATTACGATTCCGAAGGGTGTAAAGAAGTTACCTCAATACATCTTTGCCAGTTGCAGCGGAATATCCGTTCGCTTTGAAGAGAACTCGCAGCTGAACACGATATGTGACCGTTCAATTACCAGCGGTGTATATTATATGCCTGAAGGAATTCAATATATATTTGACGACTTGGATGGGACTGTTCTCGTGACAAGTATGAATAAATTGAGAGCAGTGAAATCGAGTTGGAGTGTTCGGGTCCTTGTCCCTACATACGCAGATGTTGGCTGGACATTCCGTGCGGGATCGACAGTAGTCTATTACTACAGCGATGAAAAACCTGCCGTAAGCCCAAGAACCGGCGAATACATTGGAACGTTTTGGCACTACGACGAGAACGGAAAACCCGTTAAGTGGGAATAAACGCATTTTTCAATATAAAATTATAACAATCTGAAAGGAACATACCGTTATGAAAAAATTATTTACAATACTTCTTGCAGTCGCAATGCTTGCTTCTATGTCCGTAACCGCCTTTGCGGCAGATGACACCGTAACAACAGACGGCGGCAGTAAGGATATTTCCGTCAACGCAAAGTATGTGGACGGAGTCTCCACACCCGATGTTATCAGCGCCGATATTGAATGGGGCGCTATGGAATTTACCTACTCTGTGGGCGGCACCAAGGTCTGGGATGCGCAAAACCATCAGTACACCGTGACCGACGCCACCGGCGGCTGGAGCGAGAACGGCAACACCGTGAAGGTCACCAACCACTCCAATGTGGATGTGAAAGCCACCTTTACCTATGCACCGGAAAGCGGCAACACCCTGACCGGTGCCTTTACCTACGACAACAACAAAACCGCCGACAGCACCGGTGCAGTTTTCCTTGCAGCGGGTGTTGAAGGACAGGTAAACGCTGCCGACTATGTCACCGCCGCTCTCAAGCTCAGCGGCACACCCAGCAGCACCATGACCGATTTCACCAAGGTCGGTACGATAACAGTTAAAATCACAAAATAAAATCTGTCAGAAAGGATACCGATATGAAGAAAATTTGCACCTTTATTCTCACAATGATGTTGGTACTCTCTCTTTCTATGCCGGCATTTGCTATGCAAATATTTGTGAAACCAATCGACGCCGGAACTACATATACCATTGAGGTAGAACCAAACGTATCGATAGAAGCTGTTAAGGGAAAGATCGAGGAAAAAACGGGGATTCCGTCTGTTCAGCAAAGATTGGTTTTTGCAGGCAAAGAGCTTGATGACGGCGAAACGCTTTCTGCTTACAATATTCAAAAGGAAAGTACATTGCATCTTACTTTAATTCCAACACTTACCGAAAACCCATCCACCGGAAACGGAAAGGGAAAATATAATATTGAGATTGTCGGCACCTATGCCGCCGGTCAAATCTCTGACGAAATAATTTCTGTAGACGTTGCTTGGGATGCTATGGACTTCACCTACACAGGCGCATCGCAGGGCACTTGGAATCCTGCTACCCATACCTATGAAGGCGCGACAGAGGGCGGATGGTCGGACAACACTCCCGCCATCACCGTCACCAATCATTCCAATGTGGCTGTGAACGCAACGCTTAGCTTTACTGCAAATGTTACCGGCGTAGTCGGTACCTTCACCGAAGCCAGCGGCACTGAAAACGACAACATTCTGAACCTTGCCACAGCAGAAGGCACAGAGGTTGCGAACGCTCCTACCGCAACTGCAAATTTCGGCATCAGCGGTGCGGCAATAGACGCAAACAAAGCCCTCGGCACCATCACCGTAGCCATTGCAAAGGCTGAGTAATTCCATTGGATTCTTGTCAAGGCAGGGCGACCTGCTCTTCCTTGACCTATGCCTAAAGGGTAACGGTAATAATTCGGAAAGGATAAAACGCTTATGAAGAAAATTTGCACCTTTATTCTCACAATGGTGTTGGTGCTCTCTCTTTCTATGACGGCATTTGCTATGGAAATATATGTGAAACCAATCAACGCCGAAACTACATATACCATCGATGTAGAATCAGGCGATTCGATAGAAGCTGTTAAGGGAAAGATAGAGGGAAAAACGGGGATTCCGTCTGTTCAGCAAAGATTGATTTTTGCAGGCAAAGAGCTTGATGACGGCAGAACGCTTGCTGATTACAATATTCAAAAGGAAAGTACATTGCATCTTTCTTTAATTCCAACACTTACCGAAAACCCATCCACCGGAAACGGAAAGGGAAAATATAATATTGAGATAGTCGGCACCTACACTCCCGGCGCGGCGGCGGACGAAATAATCTCCGCAGATATTGCTTGGGATGCTATGGACTTCACCTACACAGGCGCATCGCAGGGTACTTGGAACCCTGTTACCCACACCTATGAAGGCGCAACAGAGGGCGGCTGGTCGAACAACACACCCGCCATCACCGTTACCAACCACTCCAATGTGGCTGTGAACGCAACGCTTGGCTTTACTGCAAGCGTTGACGGCATTTTCGGCACCTTCACCGAAGCCAGCGGTACCGAAAACGACAACATTCTTGAGCTTGCCACAGCAGAGGGCACAACGCTTGAAAATGCTCCCACCGCAACCGCAAACTTCGGCATCAGCGGTGCGGCAATCGACGCAGACAAAACCCTCGGCACCATCACCGTGACCATCAAAGCTGCCACCGTCGTAACCACCTTTGCGGAGCTGCAGGAGGCAGTCAACAACGGCAACATCGTCTTGGCAAGCGATGTCACCGTTGACACCCCCTATCTGGTTATACAGAAGGACGTTTCCATCGACTTCAACGGCAACACCCTGAGGGGCTCTATTATGAGCAGCGGCAACATCGGCGATTCCCCCAACAATCTCGTGCTGCGCGACACCAATAACAACGGCGGTTACAGCATTGACAGTGAAATCTACGAGATAGAAAACGGCCATGGGCAGGCTGCGGCTATCATAGCGAGCCATACCAACGTCACCATCGAGAGCGGCAAGTATACCAACGACAATGCCGTGATCTTCTGCCAGACTTTTGATCCCAACGCTGTGGGCGTAAAGATCAACGGCGGTACCTTTGACGGTAAGGGTGCTGCCAGCGTTATTGTCAACCTCTCCGGCAATGTGATCATCAACGACGGCGAATTCAATGCGTATCATGACGGCGAGCGTTACGGTGCATGCGTTCATCTCGACCCCCGCATTCCCAATGTACCCGCCATCACCACCATCAACGGCGGCACCTTTAACGCCGATAAGTCCATCTTCTATGTAAACGTGAACACCAATTACATCCAGAAGATCATCGTCAACGGCGGTACCTTCAACGTGGCTGAGGGCGGTAGCTTGATCGAGGTCTCTTCCGGCAATGCCAGCGATTACCTGACCATCACCGGCGGTACCTTCAATGTGGATCCCACCGCATATGTGGATACAAACACCTACACCGTCACCGATAACGGCGACGGCACATGGACGGTTGCCGAGAAATAATGCAAGGAGCATAACACCACATAGTTCTTGTCAAGGCAGGGCAACCTGCCCTGCCTTGACCTTTCCTATATGGGCATAGTCAAGTCCTGTGCCTATATAGGAGAGCAATAGAAATGCAAAAAGCGAGGAAAACAGATTGCGTATAAAGTCAAATTCCAAAAAGAATAAAGATTATACCTTGCCTATCCTCTTTGGTGTGTTTGCCGTGCTTCTGATTGTCATGATAACGGCGCTGTGCATTCCGAAAACGCCGGAATTTGTACCGCCCGACTTTGAAGCCGCCGCCATCCAAGGTACACCGGAGGTAGAAGAAAGCATGGGCTACACCGAGCTTTACAAGGAGGGTATGGCGTACCGTGTTTCCGTTTGTGGTGTGCCGACCGTTGACGGACAGGATCTGACCGTCTACTTTACCAACACCGAGGGCAACGAAAAATACCTGAAGCTGCGTGTGCTGGATACGGGCGGCAACATTTTGGGCGAAACGGGACTTCTTAACCCCGGCGAATATGTAAAGACCGTAACGCTGACAAAAACACTTGCCGCAGGTGAGAATATAAAACTGAAAATCATGGGATATGAGCCGGAAACCTACGAAAGCGCAGGCTCGGTATCCTTGAATGTTACTGTGGGAGGAATCAATCAATGAAAAGAAACTCTCTATTAAAAAAGGTTATAACGGCTATGTCCGCAGCGGTGCTTGTGCTCTCCTGCGGGATGACCGCCTTTGCCGCCGAAGCAAATCTGAACACCGACACAGAGCAAAAAGACATCGGTGTGTATGTGAAGTATGTGGATAATACCGTGTGGAACACGGTTCCGACAGATGAGGACGGCGAAGGCTCGGCTACCTTGCCGGACGGCACGGAAATCGAAATAAACGACGCGGATAAAACCAAAGGTCAGCTTGTGATTGATCCTATCACGGATAAGGAAGCTCTTGACTGGGTCAACAGCGTAACAGACGGCAAAGTGAAGACTCCGCAGGCGTTCCATATCTATTATCTTGATAATAACGGCAATCTGATCAATGCCGACGGCATATCGGTGTCAATGAAGCCGGGAAATACACTGCAAAACCCCGTTGTCTATTCTCTGAAATCCGACGGCAGTATGGAATTGCTTTCAGCCGATGTGAAAAACGGTACGATAACCTTTACCACAGACGGCAGTCCGTATTATGTTCTCGGTGAAAAGGACAGTACAATAGCAACGCTCCCGCCTGAAATCATTAAGGGCAAAGGACAAAGCATAGTAGCAGGAGAAAACAAGGAATTATCTTTCACATCCAATGCGGAGTTCAGCGATTTTCTCCGGGTGGAGCTTGACGGTAAAACCCTTGATGAAAAGTATTATACTGTTAAAGAAGGCAGTACGATTGTAACCTTAAAGGCTGACTATGTAGCCACGCTTTCTGTCGGCGAGCATACAATCGGCATTGTATCGACAAACGGCACAGCGACTACTACATTTACCGTTAAGGCTAAAACGACAGTAGACACCGATACGGATTCACCCCAGACCGGAGATAACAGCCATATGGCATTGTGGCTTGCAGTTCTCCTTGTCAGCGGCGGCACACTGATCGTTACGACGGTCGTAAGCAAAAAGAGAAAGCGTGCTGTAAGGTAAAATTTAATCAAGCAAATTGGTACTCTCGCATTTACCCCTCCTGTTAGGAACAATGTATCTGACAGGAGGGATTTTTTATGGAATAAATCAGTTTTTTATTTTATGCTTTTCTATTCCTACAAAATTCCGCCCATTAAAAAAAGATGGCTGCTCATTTGAGTAGCCATCAAGTACATTATAAGAAATTCGTTATTTCATTATCTTTCAAATAGACATTGTGCGTATGATAAATGAAGCACATCAACACGTCGCTGTCATTATCTTTTGATTCAAATATAGAAAAGCCGTCAGACAGTATAAAGATTATTCCCAGCAGCTTCTTGATGTAACCGGAATATGAAGCATAGCTCATATAGAGATATGCGGTATATCCGTCAACGCTTTCTCTTAAATCTGCATCAATTTCATAGGTTTCTGATAACTCACGGACTGCCCATATGAATTTATCTTTATTGGCTAAACACTTTTCATTTGGGACAGTCCTTTTGTTCTTCTGCATAAAATCAAGAAATTCTTCCCCTGTCATTGAGCCTGCTGTGTCGTTCAAATTCTCCTTTTTTATTTCTGCTTCGATTTCTTCAAGCGTCGGTCGGTCAAACCGATTACTGAATATCACTCTTACTTTCCCCATTCTGTTCTGCTCCTAAGTTGATTATTTGGAGTTTTTTCTTATTGGCTCTCTCATAGGTCTTGGCAGCACCGCCCCAAGAATGAGTCACGAAACAGATTGCATAGCCGGAATTATCCACCAAGTATTTATTCCTTGCGGGAATGGCTGATTTGAAATGATATTTCTCAAACCCATCGGGATATATTATCAAGTCGAACAGCTCTTTATCATAAACATTGAAAGAGAGATAAGGGATAACGAGATAGTTCTTGATGTGCGGAAACTCCTTTTTGAGTTCATAGACACAGCGACCGCATAACCTGTCAAAGCCGCCTTGCCCTCCGCTCAGAAAATCTGTAACGCCTTTTTCGATAAGCTCTCTTATTGTGTTTTTGAGCTTTTCTGCGGATAATCCAAAGCATTCATTAATACCCGTCTAATCAGAATGTCAAAAACGGGGTAAAATTAGCAGAAATTCCGTAACACAGCTTAACACTCAAAGTACGAAA
>ULVD01018410.1_pt1 | contig 9906 bp, 9 predicted proteins | sample 1959101 | NCBI WGS metagenome assembly ULVD01 (sample SAMEA4835777, study PRJEB28245) | human gut metagenome | biome: gut microbiome; material: fecal sample | place: Denmark | collected 2008 | reverse complement strand
TATTTTTTTTCGTCATCAGTTGCTTTGGCATGGTCTTTTTTTATTAAATCTTTATTTGGAACAGTAAATAATGAATTAAAAACATTATTACTTTTTATTCTAATTGATTTAATTACAGGCGTAATTGTTGCCGGAGTATTTAAAAAAAGTCAGAAAACTTTTACTGGGGCTTTAAAAAGTTCCGAAATGACAAAAGGAATATGTAAAAAGATAGGTATTATTCTTTTGGTAATTATAGCACATTATATTGATATAACATTAAATATAACATATATAATGTATGCCACAGAGGTTGCATTAATTATTGAAGAAACGCTCTCGATTATTGAAAATATTGGATTAATGGGCGTGCCTATCCCGGCAGTTATTGTAAATTCTATTGATTTATTGAATAAAAAAATAAGTGAGGTGATTAAATGAATATACCTATTTTGAAAACAGCTAATACTAAAGTAAATAACTTTATTAACGAATTAGCACCTATTGTAGTAAATGAGTATAACAGAAGATTAAGAAAAAGCGAAAAGGTTTTGTTTCCGTCTACAGTATTAGCAATGGCGGCTTGCGAAAGCGGTTGGAATTTGGAAGCGGCAACACTTTTTGGTATTAAAGGTGATGGTGTTGAATTAAATACACAAGAATATATTGAGGGTTCTTACGTTGATATAAAAGATAGTTTTGTGAAATATCCGAATACAACAGCGGCTGTAATAGGTCTTTATGATTTAGTACAGTGGAATCATTATGATAAAGCAACTTCTGCTAATAACTATATTGACGAATGTAACAATTTACAGGAAGCTGGTTATGCCACAAGTCCTACTTACGCAGAGACATTAATTAATATAACTAATAATTTTGATTTGTTACAATTCAATATAGTTTTTGATATTAACGAGAAAGCCGCTGAAAACACAGGTGCGACACAGGAGACTATTTATATTGTTAAAAAAGGTGATAATTTGTGGAATATTGTAAAAGAATTTTATCATCTGGAAGAATCGGAGACAGCGGAAAAAGTGGCAGAAGTTGCTAAAAATAACAATATTGACGACCCCTCACTTATTTATGAGGGCATGGAGATTAATTTATAAGGAGATATATTTATGGTATTAAGCAAAGAAGAATTTAAGAAAAAGATAACAGAGTTAAATATTGATGATGATAAACAGATTGAGTTACTTGAGGATATTGAAGATAGCTGGACATCTGATGTAAACGAGGAATATAAGGCACGTTATGAAGCCGAAAAAAAACAGATGGAAGCAGAGATTTCTACTCTTGAGGCAGAAGCCGCTAGTTTAAAAGCTAAGTATAAAGAGAGGTTTTTTAGTGGTACGGGAACACGTGAAGACCTTGAGGGCAATAAATTAATTGAGGAAAAAATAATTGATGTAAAGGAGATATAAATATGCCAGCAAAAAATGTTTTAAAAGTAGGTACGAATGCAGAGTTATTAAGTTATATCATTAATCAGAATCCTATTTTATCTGAAGATATTGATTTGCCAGTACAGGGACAGGATATTAAGCCTATCGGTAAATTAATAATTAATAATCAGCGTTACCGCAACGCATTTATTAATACTGTAAATATTATCGGTTTAACAGTTATTAAACGAAATGCTTGGGATAATCCATGGGATTTTACTTTAAGAGGGACTTTAACAAGAGGACAGACAGTAAGAGAGATTATTCTGGATTTATGTAAGGTATATTCGTATAATAGCAAATTTACGGAGAAAACAGCTTTTTTAAATACAGAAGTTCCGAATGTCTTTAATTATTTGCATAATTTAAATTTCCAGGTTTACTATCAGACCACAACTTCTGATGAACAGCTTGCTATGGCTTTTGAAACCGAGGGTGGTTTACTTTCCTTTATCGAAGAATCTGTTTCAATGCTCTATGAATCAAAAGTATATGATGAATATATTGTTGATAAATACCAGCTTTGCAGAAGAATTTTAGACGGTACAATGACAAGCGTGGAGATTACTGATTACAACACAAAAACAGCCCGAGAACGTGTCGCCGATATGAAGTCAATATCTAATAAATTAACATTTAGAAGTCCGAATTATAATCCAGCTGGTATAAGACGTGCAACTTCTTTCGATAAACAGATGTTTATTTTAAATACTGAATTCGAGGCTGACATGTCTACAGAAGTTTTAGCAACTTCCTTTTTTAGAGATAGTGCAGATTTTAAAGCGAGAGCTGTTCTGTGTGACGATTTTTCTAACCATGATACGGGTCGTTTAAAAGAGGTTTTAGGTAAACAGTTTGTCGAATTTACAACCGAAGAAATTCAGCAGTTGAAAAATGTGCCAGCTGTGATTATATCACGAGAATGGTTTATGAACTATAATTATGGCATGGATTCGACACAGGATGGTAAAACAACCGAGTTTTATAATCCTGTAACATTAGAAAACAATCACTTTTTGCATGTGTGGGGAATTAAGTCCACTTCTCCGTTTGAGAATGGAGTTGTATTTACCGCTGGTGTTGCTCCGACTGTAACATCTGTGACATTATCGCCAGCTGAATTTAGTTTATCAGCAGGACTTTCGGCAACTATCACCGCAGATGTTAAAACAACAGGATTTGCTAATAAAGCCGTGACATATGCTATAACAAAGGGCGGCGAGGACGGAAAAGCGACAATTAACGAGAACGGCTTATTAACAATAGCGAAAGACTATAACACAGCAGGTGAATCACCTCAGATTACAGTAACAGCAACGTCAATCTATGACAATAGTGTCACAGGCACAAGTACAGTTACAGTATTATAAAAAAAAAGGGCGGCATTGCCGCCTTTTTTAGGAAGGATTTTTATGGCAAGAAAAAGAATTAGTTCTCAATTAACAAATTTACAAACCTTAAATATGTATAGACGGCAAATGTCGACGATAACACAAAACAGAATTTATTATACAGGGCTTGATGAAAACATATTTATGCCGTATGTAAATAGATGTCTTTATAGGCAAGGAGTTGTTGCTAGTTTTAAAGATGAAATTCTAGGACATTTAATATTGCCGTTTCAAAATGTAGGTTCGTTAGATGTCTATGGTCGTCCGCAGAGAATTCAGTGTTATGGATTAAATGGTTATAGAAGCAAAATTTTAACGCAAGACGAGTTTGTATTGTTATACGACACTACAGGTGAATATCCTATTATGTACGATATTGAACAGTACGCAGAACGAATGGCGGCGGATGTTAGAACTATGGATATTAATATTGCACAACAGAAAACCCCACGATTTATCACCACTTCAAACGAAAATAAAATGACAACTCAAAACATTATTAATAATATTGATTCGTTTGAAAACGAGGTTTTAGCATATGATAACAATTATATCGAGAATTTTAATGTTATATTATCGCCAGCACCTTATATATCTGATAAGGTGTTAGAACATAAAAAAGAAATATGGGCTGAATTTTTACGATTTATTGGCGTTGCAAATTTATCTATACAGAAAAAGGAGAGATTAATTACTGACGAAATTAACATGAGTCAGGGCGGTACAATTGTCGGCAGATATAACTCATCATATCCGAGAGAGGTATGGAAAAAAGAGTTAAAAGATAAATTAAATATAGACGTAGAATGGGCTTTTTATGATGGATTAAATACAGATTTAAGTAAGGGGAGTGATTATTGTGATATATCCGATATTTCAACAAGGTAACGATTTACCACCAACACTCTATTCAATATTAAATTCTATTGTCAATTTTAATTCAGAAGAAAAAGTAAAAATTTCTGATTTATATATCAAAGGAAGAATTGTTATTTTTGATTTTGATTATGATTTATCAAATAATGTTTCACGTGAAACATTTGAAAAAAGTATATTAAATCACTATCTTATGAGAAGAATTAATTTTGAAACAGTAACTTTGTTTAAAATAATGCTTGAAAATAAATTAAACGAAATTCTTCCTAAATATAACGTATTATTTGATAAATTAAATAAAATTGACATATTTAAGGCGAACGTTCATACAAGGGATTATTCAGAGAGTAGAAATGAAACGAATACAAATACAACAGAATTAACTTCTAATTTAACAGTAAAAAGTGATTCTAACAATGAAACAGGGTTTAGTGACACACCACAATCAAATATTGAAGATATAAAAAACAATAAATATTTAACAGAGTTCACAAATAATAATAACACATCTAATTCTGTAAATAGCGGTACAACAACGAATAAAGGTAACGGTACAAATACAAGTGGGATTGAGATTTCCGAGACTGTCACTAATTCAATTGATAATGAAGTTGATGTTTTAATAAGATTTCAGTCCGATTTTAATAACGTAATGACAATGATTTATAAAGACCTGGATTGTCTTTTCTATGGAATTGTATAAGGAGATAGTATATGAATATAAACACAAACTATGATGAATTAAAAAATATAACACCTTTTAAACGTTGCGTATTAACAAATTTTCCCTTTATCGAGGCAGACTTTGACGCCGTAACAAACTATCAGCTTTTATGTAAAGTTGTTGAAAAATTGAATGAAATTATTGCAAATACAGATAAACAGAATTCTAATATTGAGTTATTAGAAACAAATTTTGGAACTCTATACAATTATGTAAAAAATTATTTTGATAATTTAGACGTACAAGAAGAAATTAACACAAAACTTGATAATATGACAGCTGATGGTTCTTTAGATATACTTATTAAGCCTTTTTTTGACGAGTATAAAAGGGAAATTGATGGTATTGTAAACACTCAAAATGGTAAAATTGCAACTATTGAATCACGAATGGATTCTTTTACCAGCTTACCGCAAGGTTCTACGACAGGAGACGCTGAATTAATTGATATAAGAACGCCAGCTACTGGTTTTAATTTGAATAAAAATTATGATAATGCTGGTAACGCCGTTCGTGGACAGGCTACATCTGTAAAAGATTTGGCAGAAAACGGAGAATTTTTACTTTTTAACAATATTAAAAATTCCGCTACTCCAAAAAAAGTTGAATTAACAGACATTACAGCCGAAAGTTACACTTTAAATTGGAATGGTACTGTATTACAAGCGACAGAAAAAGAGAATGTAGTCACAAAAAAGCCTATTCTCTTAAACGATTATATGTTTTATTGCTCATTTCATCGTGGAACTTCTCCGAGTGTTGTAATCGGGTATAATTCAGAGTTAAATACAGGATTAAGCATAAATTTAACAAACGGAATTTGCATTAAATATGATTGGAATAACACAACATATGTAAAATTTAAAACATACACTATAAGCAAATCCATTGCTGGAAATGTAAAGATTTATACTTATTATAACGGCAAAAATTATTTGTTTTTGGACGAAAATTTAATTGAAATTTGTTCCGTTCCAGCTCTTGATTTAACAGGGTATCAGCCGTGTGTAGGTTGGGAAACAGGCGGTTCATTTGTGGCAGGTAATTTATATTTTTACAGTATACATTATGACATGAACACAAAATTTTTAAATCTTTTAAACGGAAAAACAATTAATTTTATCGGCGATTCCATTACAAATTTAGGAAGTGGAAACAATGGTTGGCAACATATTATTGAGAAAGATATTAATATAAAAGCCATTAACTATGGTATTAGCGGCACATGTATGACAGCCAATACACCTGAAGATAACACAGCAATGTGTATTCGTTATAAAGACATGGAGTTAAACGAGATTGTTTTTTGTCTTGCTGGAATTAATGACTATGGAACTAATAAGCCTATTGGCGAAAAAGACAGCACTTCAATTTTAGATTTTACAGGAGCGTTAAGGACTTTTATCGAGGGTGTATATTCAAAGTTTTTAGTTCCTGGTAATTTGTATCAGTTTAGATTATTTTTTGCTTCGCCGTATAATGTTAAACATTACTTTAATTCAGACGTAAATGAGTTAGGATTAACACAGTTAGATTATGTAAATCGAGCGGAAGAAATCTGTGCAGAATACGGAATTCCTTTTTTAAATTTATATAAGCAAAGCGGATTTAATACTATTAATGAGAATTTTTTATTATACGACAATTTACACCCATCAGCCGCTGGACATATAATGTTAGCGAAAATAATAGAAATGTTTATATGCACAAATTAATAACTAAAAGGGCAGTTATAACTGCCCTTTTAATATTTTAATAAAATCCTAATTGCCCCTCATTATGCCATATAGTCACACCACGCCGAAAAGCTTTATTTATAGTCTCCATATACTCTGCTGGAACACTTCCGTATCCTATAACAGAATCCTCTGAAATTTTGACGTAATTATGACTATTTCCCGACAAATTCGGCGTTTTTATTTGATTTACAGCGTAACCATATTTATCGAAAAAACTATCTATAGACTTCGCAACGTCAGATTTACATGTATTTATCTCAATATTAAAAACGAATTTATCCAACAGCATATTAATAAGATTACCATTAGCAAGTCCTGTAATTGTATCGGGTTTTGTTTTTGCAACGCTAATTTGATTTATCTGATTTAATAGACTTCCGACACCAGCTACACCAGCTAAAGGATTGCCACTTGCAACGCTCGCTACAGTTCCTATCGCTCCACTCGTAGCGGCTAGAGCGATATTTGTAGAATTTTGTGCGAGATACGTTGCGAAACTGTCTACAGTCATGGGAATTGTCGGAAAGTTGTCTATGATTAAACCGTTATCTGTATTCCGCTCTACTCCTTTATAACCTACAGGATAGCATATACTCTGACCTTTATAATTAGCAGTGTTAGCGTATTCAAATATAATATTATCGCCAAAATCTTCCTGTCTTAAATCTACGCTAGACCCAGCGTTATTACTAAGTGTTATTTTTACAAATGGGTATTGTAGACATTTACTATACTTAGGTGTATAGCCGTCTAAAGACGTTTGCTTACCTCGAGTAAGACCTGTATTAATATCCGTGTTAGAATTGTATGTAAAAATTCCAACTAAATCCCCGCTTTTTCCGTCGTTTACATAGTCGGAAAAATATGACATTAATTCAGATATACCCGACTGTGTTAAATCCGCCGACACACGCCATAATGTCATAGGCATATTTCCAATAAAAGGAATAGATAAGCCAGCGTCATCATATGCCTCTTTTGGAGATACATAAGTACCATCAGATTTCCGAACCTCAGAAAAGAGAAAGCAGATTTTATTTGGAGTCACAGACAAACCATATACATTATTTGCGACATAATCTCCGACAGATAAAGGCTCGTTTGTAGTGGACGCACCGATATAGTCATTCGCTATGTGTTCTCTCTCTACAAAGCAAGTTGCCGCTGTCCACTGTTCCCACCATGTAGACATGGCATCAACAGTATATTCTAATTCACAGCAAGAATCAGATTTATAAACTACATTATCAACCCATGCAAAAAACCATTTATTTTCGTAATCAGGGTTTTTAAAAGCTATATAATTAGATTCTTTGCATATAAACATGTTAAACGGAACGCTAATACGTCCGTTATTTCTTATAAAAGAAAAATCATCTGCCCTCGCTAAAAAGTGAACCTCGTCGGTAAGCATAGCAATCATTGTATTTGTTGTATAATCAAGTATGTTCACATAGTTTTTATCCATTTTTACATTTTTAGATAATATAATTTTGCTATTTTTCATTTATAAATCTCCTTATATTTCGTAATAATAATCCTGTGATTATATTCATATGATTTCGTTTTATCTAATTTGTCTTTAACAAAATTCCAAACCAGCAAATCCCTTGCAAGTTTTTTTAAATAGTTCCACTCGCATAAATTCATATATATCACCTCACTTTTTAATTAAAAAATCTATACATTGTTTAAAGTCAGTTCCGCATAAATCTGTAGCATAAAATATATTACTTTCAGTAAAAGTCTTTGATATTAAATTTCTAATTTTTTCATTAATCCTATAATCTAAATTATATATATTTTTAGAATATAAAGGACTTTCGTTTACTTGTCCTATTACAATTGTATTTTTTTTTACCTCTGTTTTTTTTGGACATATAAACCAAACAAGATTATTTTTATTTTCTAATAATGTTGCTAAAAATTTAAAGTCATAATAAATAAAAACAACCCTTAATATAGGCTTATAAATTTTAATAGACTCTTTTAAATGAGGTTGCTTACTAGATAACCAACTTCCACCGCTTATCATAGATGCCGAATCTCCAATCGCAAAAGACTTTTGATTTGTCTGTTTGCAATATTCGATAGTCAATGATATGTTTTTATTAGCTGTTATGTTAATATCTCTAATATCTCCAGGCAACATTTTATTAATAGTAGAAGATAAATCCCAATCATGCAGATACGGACATACCCTTGATATTGTATTTCCTAAAAGCCATAATCGACACTTACCTCTTTTTCTGTCAACTGTGTCATAAAATATCATTAATTTATTTGCTTCATTGGCAATATAAGCAGTACGACTCATGAACTCCTCAAAGATTATATTATCGACGTCGAGAAATGAAATCGAACTGTAATTTTGCTCTTGCGACAAAGCAATAGCATATCCTATTTTTTCTCCTCTTTTTATTTTATTTGTTTCAAAATCGTAATTAGATAAATATATTGCACGTCTATAAACAGATATACAATTGTATTCGGAATTCGTCAGCTTACTTATATCCACGTCATTAAAGTATTGCTCAACTTTCTCACTTGTTACCTCGTCTTTCCAGCGGCGTAAAAGAATAAATCTTTTTTTATATTTTAAATAATACTCAACAGCTTTTTTATGTTTAACTTGATAAGATTTACCACCCGATTTTTCGCCTAATATTAAATTTATTAAAGATTTATGGCTATCTATCTCGTCTAAATTATAATGAATTCCGTCTTGTTTCATTCAATAAATTTACTCCTTTCTGATGAATCTCCAACTAATTCAGCATATTCCAAAGCTTTTTTTAATATATACGTAGTTGGAAACACAGGACAACCTTTTTTATCTTTAACAATCATTTTTTTTCCTGTATAATCAGTTAATTCCACAGGAATTTGGTCATCATTGTAAACTAAAATGTTTTTTCCTGTATCGTCATAATTAAAAATTAAATAGTCTTTAAAATTATTTATATCATTTTTTAAAGCTGTCACTCCTCTCTTTGGAACTCCTGCTACTGTTATATGTAGTTTATTTTCTTCTTTAAAAAAATAATTTTTTTTAAATCCGTATATATTTTCATAAGACCGATAGGCATATTTTTTCGCTCCTTGCGTTATAAACTCTGTATAGTGTCCGTCTTCGTCAAATACCCCTAGAGGTCTTTCTCGACCTTTTTTATCAACAGGCATAAAGGAAGATAATTCTATATCCAACTGTTCAGAAGCTTTTTTTAATTTAGTAAGAGCAATCTTATTATATTCATTTATTATATTAATGTCATAACCATCTTTTAATTTAATGCTGTCTGTATCACAATATATGGTATATTCATCAAGTCCTTTTCGTTTTTGCCCTGTAACATCTATGTCGATTATGTTTCTAAGCAAATTATTTCGAGCGTATGCCGTAACCCAAACACCATAAGCAAATGATAAAAAAGATTTCTTTTTTTCTTTTTCAAGTAATTCGATAATTTCTTTATTTGTTAATCGTTCATCATCTAACCAGCCTTTATCGTTTTCATACACAACTTTATCACGGATTAAATTTGTAACAGACATTCCGTAAAGCGAGTTAAATTTATTTTTTCCTTTTGAATACTCTAACTCTTTACCCTCAACTCCTTTATATTGTGTTTTTAACACATATTTTTTTAAAATAAATTCTATGAATAATTTAGGCAAATATTTATATATAGAAAAAAAACTTTCCTCTATTATATAACTTTCTATCTCATACGAATCGCATATAA
>ULVD01094240.1_pt1 | contig 9916 bp, 9 predicted proteins | sample 1959101 | NCBI WGS metagenome assembly ULVD01 (sample SAMEA4835777, study PRJEB28245) | human gut metagenome | biome: gut microbiome; material: fecal sample | place: Denmark | collected 2008 | reverse complement strand
TTCTTCTGACGAGACGGAAAGACGCACTGTCAGGCGTGTCTTCCCTTGTTAACCGATACTATCACCGTCGTTGAACGGGTCGCCGCATTCGGGGCAGAACTTCGGCGGATTCGCCGGATCGGCGGGGGTCCAGCCGCATTTATTGCATTTGTATCTGATAACTGCCGCGGGGCGCTTCGCGCCGCACTCGGAGCAGAATTTGCCGGTGTTCACCGCGCCGCATGCGCAGCGCCAGCTGCCGGACTGCACCGGCTCCGGCTTCTTTGCGCCGCACTCAGGGCAGAACTTGCCCGTCGCCGTTGCGCCGCAGGCGCATTTCCATGTGCTGCCGGACGGCGCCTGCTGGGGCTGCTGTGCGCCCATCTGATAGAGATTTTGCGGGTTGAAGCCGCCGACGTTCTGCGCCATGTTCATGCCAATGAAGCCGACCGCTGCGCCGCCGGTGTTTTTCGCCGCGTCCTGCATCGCGTTCGCCTGCGCCCGCGCGAGGTTTGCCGCCGCCATGCCGGGGTTCACGTACGCCTTCGCCTGCTGCATCTCCTTGAGCATCTGCTCGTCTTCCTCGCTGGCCTTCACGCTCGACACGCCGAAGGAGACTATCTCAAGCCCGCGCAGGTCGCGCCACTTGTTCGACAGCACGTCGTTGAGCGCTTCCGCCATCTCGTATGTATGGCTGGGCAGGCTGCTGTACCGGATACCCATGTCGGATATCTTGGCGAACGCGGGCTGAAGCGCGGTGAGAAGCTCGGTCTTGAGCTGGCTGTCGAGCCGGTCACGTGTGAACGCGTCCGACACGTTGCCGCAGACGTTGGTATAGAAAAGTATCGGGTTTGAGATGCGGTAGCTGTATTCGCCGAAGCAGCGGATGGAGATGTCAATGTCGATACCGGCGCCCTGATCCACCACGCGGAACGGGACGGGGGAGGGCGTACCGTACTTGTTACCAATCAGCTCTTTGGTGTTGAAGTAATAGACGCGCTGATCCTTCGGGGCTTCGCCGCCGAATGTGAAGCGCTTGCCGATGTTCTTGAAAGTGGCGAGGATAGCGTCGCCGAGCTTGCCGGAGAAGATGGAAGGCTCCGTCGAGGTGTCGTATACGAACTCGCCGGGTTCGGCGCAAAGCTCGACTATCTTGCCCTGCTCGACGATCATCATGCACTGCCCGTCGGCAACTGCGATAATGGAGCCGTTGGAGATGATGTTGTCGCTGCCGCGGTTGGAGGAACGGCCGGAGACGCGCTTGTATCCGCGCGCGGCCAGAACATTTTCAGGCAGGGAGTCGCAGTAGAAGTATTCCTTCCACTGATCGGCCATTACGCCGCCTGCCGCCCCGGTTACTGCTTTAATAAGTCCCATGTTTGTTCCCCTTTTCTATATTCTATTCTCAAAATTTTATTCTATCGCAACGAGCCGCGCGTTATCGACGCCGGGGACGGAGGCGACGGCCTCCACCAACTCGTCAGTGCCCGCGTTCATCTCGCTCACGTCAAGACCAATCGTGACGCTGGCCTTGCCATGTATCGGCATGTTCTGGTTTATCGTGAGCACGCTGCCGCCTTTTTCGGATATGCGGGTGAGCAGGGTGCTGAGGACGCCGGGCTCATGGTCGAGCAGCATCGAGAGCACGGCCTTGCGCCCGCTGTCAAGCTCCGTCGGCTCAAGGATATAGTCCTTGTATTTATAATACGTGCTGCGCGAGATGCCCGCCAGCTTCACTGCGTGACTCACGTCCTTTTCTTTCCCGTTTTCAAGCATACGCCGCACGGCGAGCACTTTTTCATAATAGTCGGGAAGTATATCCTTATGTATAAGAAGATAATTTTCAAGCATGATCATATTCTCCTGTATTTTTCAGTATATATATGATACACTGTCCGTGATAATTATACAAGCGCTTTTAACGCGCGGACACATATTTTAACAAAAATTAAGAGGTGGCAGTATGAAAAATTACCGCATTGCGGTGCTTGGCTCGACGGGAGTGGTCGGGCGTGAGATGATCCGGCTGATAGAGGCAGGCGGGATACCGGCGGAGCTTGTACCGCTGGGCAGCGCGCGCAGCGCGGGAAGCACGATAGAATTCCACGGTGAGCCTGTGACCGTGCGCGAGGCGACGGGGAACAGCTTCTTCGGCGCGGATTTTGTTTTGGGCGCGGCGAAGAACGCAGTCGCGCGGCTTTTCGCGCCTGCGATAGCCGAGAGCGGCGCAGTGTTTATCGACAACAGCTCCGCGTTCCGCCTTATGGACGACGTGCCCCTCGTTGTACCGGAGATAAACGGTGCGGACGCGTTTTCGCATCACGGCATAATCGCAAACCCGAACTGCTCCACGATAATCGCGCTCATGGCAGCCGCCCCGCTCAACCGGCTGTCGAGGATAGAGACGATGACCGCGTGCACCTATCAGGCGGTCTCCGGCGCGGGACAGGAGGGACTGACGGAGCTGATGCGCCAGACGGCGGACGTTGCGGCGGGCAGAAGCCTGGAGAGCCATGTGTTCCCCGCGCAGATCGCGTGCAACGTCATCCCGTTTATCGGCGCGGAGCAGCCGAACGGCTATACCGACGAGGAGATGAAGATGCAGAACGAGGGGCGGCGCATCCTGCACAGTCCGGAGCTGCGGGTGAACTGCACCTGCGTGCGCGTGCCTGTGCTGCGCTCGCACTCGATAGCGCTGACGCTGCGCACCGAGCGAAAAATCACGCCGCGGGAGGCGGCGGACGCGATAGAAGCGTTTCCCGGCTGCCGCGTCGCGCACGATATCTCCGGCCGCAGCTATCCGACGCCAGTGGACGTCAGCGGACAGGACACGGTGTGGGTCGGGCGCATCCGCGAGGATCTGACTGACGAGCGCGGCCTGACGCTGTGGTGCTGCGGGGATCAAATACTCCGCGGCGCGGCGCTGAACGCGGTGAAAATAATGCGGCTGTTTATGTGACGGCGAAGCTCCGGCACGGACGTTCCATAGTTTGTGGAGCATCCGTGCCGGATTTTCTGTTAGCCCTTGCCAATGCGGGCGGATGCTGTTAAAATGAAACTAATTATCTCGGAAAAGTTGAATGAACGGAGAGAAGAGAATGGAAGAAGATATCATACAGCGAAAGAAAAACCTTATAATGTTCCCGCTCGGCACAATTGGCCGCGACATGGTGTATAACCTTGTCACCAGCTATCTGCTCACCTATGTGCTGTTCACCCGCGCGCTCACCGCGGCGCAGCTTGCGGCAATAAGCGCGATAATGGTCGGCGCACGCGTGTTCGACGCGCTCAACGACCCCATCATGGGCAACATCATCGAGCGCACCCGCACCCGCTGGGGCAAATTCAAGCCGTGGCTCGTGATAGGTATCGTCACAACGTCGGTGGTCGTGTACCTGTTTTTCAATACGAAGCTTCAGGGCTGGAGCTTCGTATGGTTCTTCGGCGTGATGTACTTCATGTACAGCATCACCTACACCATGCATGATATCTCCTATTGGGGCATGGTTCCCGCGCTCAGCTCCGATGCGAACGCCCGCAACCAGTTCACCTCCCGTGCGACGCTGTTTGCCGGCATCGGCGGCGCGCTCGCCGGAATGCTCATCCCGATATTCACGACCGGCAAGAACGCGATCGGCGGCAGCACGGCGACCGCCTACGGCGTGGTCGCGCTCACAATTGCGATCCTCGCTCCGGCGTTTCTGTGCTTCACAATCTTCGGCGTGCGCGAGCGCAGGGACGATCTGCGCGAGGCCGCGCCTCCCATCAGCCTCAAAAAGATATTCAGCACCTTCACGCATAACGACCAGCTCATGTGGATCGCGCTGATATTCCTTATCCAGCAGATAGGCAACGGCATCGTTGTCGGCGGTCTCGGCTCGACGTACATATACTTCGACTTCGGCTATGAGGGCGGGCTGTATTCGCTGTTCTCGACGGTCGGCCTTGCGGCGACGGGCTTCCTGATGATCTTCTACCCCGCGATATCGCGCCGCATAAAGCGCAAAAAGCTCATGGGACTGATGATGATAATCTCGACCGTGGGCTACGTGCTCATGCTCGCGCCGGGGCTTGTGATGAGCGCCGGAACCGTGAAATTCATCTTCATCACCGGCGGCTACATGCTAGCAAACTTCGGGCAGTACTGCTATTACCTTATAATGATGATCTCAATCATCAACACCGTCGAATATAACGAACTGCTCACCGGCAACCGCGACGAGGCGATAATCGCCTCCCTGCGCCCGTTTACGACGAAGCTTGCCTCGGCGCTGACCGTCGCGATAACCTCCGCAAGCTATCTTATCTTCGGCGTCACGGGCTTTACGAATAAGATATCCGCGCTGGAGCAGAGCTGCTCGCTCGGCGCCATCACCGAGGCGGATAAGCTCAGCCAGATCGACGCGGTGCTCGCGGGCGTCCAGCATGGGCAGACGGCGGGACTGCTGCTGTGCATGACGGTGCTGCCATGCGCGCTGATGTTTGTTTCCTATCTGCTGTACATCAAGAAGTACCGGCTTGACGAGGAAGAGTATGAGCGCATCTGCGTTGAGCTTCAGGTGCGGGAGGCGCAGCAATGAGCCTGACCCGCCTTGCCCTGAAATTCGCCGTGCCCGCGGTGAAGCTGGAGGCGTATCGGCGGTATCTCTTCATCGGCCCGCATCCGGACGATATCGAGATCGGCGCGGGGGCGACGGCGGCGAAGCTTGCCGCCGAGGGCTTCCGCGCCCTGAGCAGCCTTCAGATGCACTGTATGCCCGAGGCCGGTCTGTAAAACATTATAGAAAAACACCGGAGACGCGATGTCTCCGGTGTTTTTGATGTTATTGTGTATTTTTTTACTTGGCTTCTACGGTTTCCTTCTCGTCGGCTTCGGCAGCCGCGGCGGCGGCCTTTGCGGCCTCCTCTTCCTCAAGCACACGGTAGGCGACTTTGCCGACCAGCGTCTTGGGCAGATCGTCGCGGAACTCGATCTCCTTGGGCATCGCGTACTTTGCGATGTGCTTGGAGGCGTACTCCATTATCTGGCGGCGGGTATCCTCGTCTGCCGGAACGCCGGGCTTGAGCACAAGGAACACCTTGACCCGCTGCATACGGTAGGGATCGGGCACGCCGATGACGCAGCTCATATGCACAAGCTCATTAGCGTCGAAGATGTTCTCAAGCTGCGCGGGGTAGATGTTGTAGCCGGAGGAGATAATCATTCTCTTGCTGCGGCCCTTGAAGTAGATGAAACCGTCGCTGTCCATGACGCCGAGGTCGCCGGTGTAGACCCAAGTCAGGCCGTCGTCGTGATGGCGGAGCGTCTGCGCGGTCTCGTCGGGGTGCTTGATGTACTCCTTCATGACGGTGGGGCCGGCGAGCAGAATCTCGCCCTCTTCGCCATAGGGAAGCTCCCTTTCGGTGCCCGGCTCGACGATCTTGATATAAGTATCCGGGAACGGCAGACCGATGCTGCCCTCCTTGAACATGTGCGACGGGGTCAGGCAGCAGGCGGTGACGGTCTCGGTCGTGCCGTAGCCCTCGCGCACCTGAACGGTGGACTTGTGGTCGTACAGGAACTTGTCAAACTTCTTCTTCAGCTCCACGGACAGCGAGTCGCCGCCGGAGAACACGCCCTTGAGGCAGCTGAGGTCGGCCTTGCCCATGCTGGGCAGACGCAGCAGCGCTTCGTACAGCGTCGGGACGCCGGCGATGAAGTTGCAGCGGTACTTGGTGATGAGCTTGGAATAGCTCTGCGCGGTGAAGCGCGGGACAAGGATGCAGCGGCCGCCCTGCGAGAGCATCGAGTGAATGCACACGCCGAGACCGAAGCCGTGGAACAGCGGCATCGCGGAGAGCATCTTGTCGCCGGGGCGGAACATCGGGTTCGTGGCGATTATCTGCTGGCCGAGCGCGTTGAAGTTGAGGTTGGTGAGCAGAATGCCCTTGGTGGTGCCGGTGGTGCCGCCGGAATAGAGGATAGCGGCGGGATCGTTCGCGCCGCGCTTTACGCGGTAGTTCCAGAAGCAGGCCTTGCCGAGATGCATGAACTCGTCCCACATGATGACGGGCGCATCGGCGGGTATCTTCTTTATCTTTCTGCCCTCGGTGAGCATGTATCCGGCCTTCATCGGGCGGGACAGCGCGTCCTTGATGCGGGCGATGACGATGTTGACGGCGCAGGTGTTCTGGCGGATGGCCTCGATCTTGTGATAGAACTGATCGAGCGTCACAACGGTCACGCTCTCGGATTCGTTGATGTAGAACTCCAGCTCCTTTTCGCTGGAGAGCGGGTGCACCATGTTGGCGACGGCACCGGCGAGGTTCACGGCGTAGAACATGTATATCGCCTGCGGGCAGTTAGGCATGGCGATGGTGACCTTGTCGCCCTCGCGTACACCGATGGTGCGCAGACTGCGCGCGCATTTTTCGATGTTGGTGACCATTTCGCGGTAGGTCGTGGAGCGCCCCATGAAGTCAAAGGCGATGTTGTTCGGGTATTCGTCCGCTATCTTTTCGACGGCCTCGAACATGGAGCCTTGGAAATATTCAAGATGCGACGGCACGTCGCCGAGGTTTTTTCTCCAAGGGGTCTTGGCGGTGATTTCCAAAATAGTTGCCTCCTGTCTTTAGTATTCCACCTCAGTGGAGAAGGGCTGTTCAAGCAGCTCCGGATTTTCGAGCAGCTTTCTCAGCAGACGCACGGTTCCGGAGTAATAGAAGCCGTCGCCGATGCGCTCGTCCAAAGTCAGGCCGAGGTCGAGCACGGGATGCACGGTGCAGCTGCCGTCCTCGTGCCATTCCGGAGCAAGATGCTTCTTGCCGATGACACCGAAGAAGGAGTTGGTGCCCCAGTTGTTGAGGTGGTGATATCCTGCGTCAAGGCCGATGGAGCCGAGATTCGTCAGGAATATGGATGCGTAGTTGGGATCGGTGCGGATGATATCGTAGGGAACCTTACCCTTGCGGTCGAGCTTGAAGAGAATCTTTACGACGATGCGCAGCAGCCAGCTCGGCAGACGCATGAGCTTCTGCATGAAGGCGTTGGAGTTGTCCTCAACGTCGGTGCGGCGGCACTGGTAGATCTCCTCAAGGATGGATGCGTGCAGGGTGTCGATAGTGTCGTCTCCGGTGTAGCGCTTGTAGGCAAGACCCTCGGAGGAGCTGTCCTCAAAGCGCTTCTTGACGACGAAGGCTACGGAGATGTGGTCGCGCTGATATATGCGGTTGCCGGAGATGAAGCGGTTCATGCGCGGGCGCAGCACGAAGCACTTGACGCATGCGGCGAGTATAACGTGGAAGTAGCTGTATTTATCCTTCTCAAGCCCTGCGTTTTTCTTTGCAAGAAAAGCGTCCATAGGGCGCAGGTCGATCTCCTGCCTGATAAAAGCCTCGTTGTCGGCGCGGTTGGGCAAAAGATAACCCATAAACTGATTCATTGCGGGGACTTCGTCGCGCAGCCAATAGCCGTCAAAACGGTCGCCGCGCTTTTTCTCTCTGGTTTCCAATGTAAATCCCACCTTTCCGCGTAACAGTATAAAGCCTGACCGGAAAAAACGCAACAAAAATTTAAAGTAAATTTAGGGTAAAATCTTAATTCTGTGTAAAAGGCACAGTTACGCGCATACGGGGACTCCCGCCAGCCGTGAAAAATGCCCGCCGTACGATGAGTACGGCGGGCATTTTATGTGAGGTTCCGGTTCACCACTTATTTTCAACTTTCTCGGCGAAGCCGGGGAAGTCCCTGACCTCGATGACCCTGCCGTCATCGAGCACGGCCTTGCCGGTGAAGCGGCCGAACACCTGATGCTGGTCGGACTTTATCAGCTTCACGTCGGTACAGGCGGCGCGGTCAAGCACCGGAACGAAGTCCATCTCGAAGCGCCCGTCATCGGACGTAAACGTCCACGGGGACATGAAATCCTTCTCCCCGCCGGGGATGTTGAATTTCACGGCGCTGATCTTGTGCGCCTTACCGTCATAGAACAGCATGTTCTCGCTCGCGGCGGAGGTGTCGCCGAAGCCGTAGCCGATATTCCAGCCGAATGGTACGCCGTCGACCTGATACGACGCGCTGCCCCAGTACCACGTGTTGTGGTACGTCCAGACACCGCGCCCCCAGTCGAGCACCGCGAAGCTGTCCGACGGGTCAAAGACATAGGTTTTCCCGTCGTACACGACCTCGCCCTTGGCGCGCATGCAGTTTATCTTCTGATTATAGTAGAAGTGGCCGGGCTTATCAAACGGCGTGCAGATCACCATGCTCTCTTCCGGCTCGTCGAACAGCTCCACGCGCGCGTATATAGATCCCGCGGGGCCGAATTTTTTCATCTGCGCGATGAGCGTACGGTGTCCGCTGCCGTCGTTTTTAAAAGTGATGCTGTGCCCGCTGCCGGCGTGGTGCACGTCGCCGACGGCGGAGGTCTCCGGCATGCGGAGCTTGCCGAGCGGCATGAAGCTCATCGGGCTTGTGGTTATCTCCCAGCCGTTTTCAAAGTCGAGCAGGGAGATGGAGTCAAGCCCCATGTAGCCGTTGTCGTCCACGGTGAGCGCGAGGGCGAAGCGGCCGTTGTTTACAAGGTAGTAGTCCCATTCCTTGATGCGCATTTTGCCCGCCTTGATGTCGGCGCGGCGGTATACCGGCAGCAGCCTTTTCGCATAGCCGGGTTCGGTGAGGTTCCCTTCGGAGTCAAGCAGGGGAATGGCGCGGGTGATCTCGTGCTGCATATTCTAAACTCCCTTCCGCGTCCGGATATCGCTCCCAGCAAAGTGGAGCCAGAGAAATTCGCCCTCAAGGCGGGAGCCTATCTGCGGACTGTATCGTTTTGTAAGCTCCTCCTCGGAGCAGTTGGTGCTGATTATCATTTTCCGCCGGTTGACAAGGCGGGTGTTTATGAGGGTGTAGAGCGCGCTGACGGACATCGGCGTGACCATCTCCGTGCCGAGATCGTCGAGTATCATCAGGTCGCAGTCGAGCATGCGCCGCACGCGCGCGGAGGCGGCGTCCGCCTCGTCCGGATCGCGGGAAAACTTCTGCTTCTCGAAGGCTTCCAGCGCGGAGACAGCGGAATCGTAGCAGACGGAGCAGCCCTTCTCCGCCACGACGCGCGCTATGCACGCCGAGAGGAAGGTTTTGCCCAGCCCGGGGCCGCCCTGAAACAGCAGATTCGAGGAGACGTTCGGGAAGTTGTCGGCAAATTTGCGTCCGGCGTCGCGCACTATGCGCATCGCGTCGCGCGGGATAACTCCGCTGCGCGGGTCGAGCCGGTCGCTGTACAGGTTCAGGTCGAAGCGCTCGAAGCACTCGCTGCCGTTTTGCATCAGCACGCCCAGCTCCTTCGTCAGCTCGCGGTTATAGAGCTTGTCGAGGCAGTGGCACACGCCGCCGTTCAGAACGCCGGTGTCGCGGCAGTCGGGGCAGGAGTAGATGTCGTTCAGATATTCCACGGTGTACCCGTTTTCGACCAGCAGCTCCGCGCGGCGCATCTGGCAGTCCAGATTCTCGCGCTCGAGCGCGGCGAGCTTCTCCTTCATGTCCGCCGGACGGGAGACGGTTATGCGCACAAGCTCCGTCATCTGCTCGCGCATTTCGCCGTCCAGCCGCTGTATCTCCGGTACGCGGGCGTACACCTCGGCCTGCCTGCGGTACTGCTCGGCCTGATTTTCGCTTTTGATGTCCTGAAGCCGCAGACGCGCTCTGGCCAGCAGCTTGCCGTCATATGCCATGTGTTGCACTTCCTTATAAGAAAATGGGGATGATCATATCTTTTCCAGTACGGACTGAAGCTCGTCCATGTCTATCGCCTTGCCCTGCGCGGCGGACTGCTGCGGGCGGCGGCGCGGATCGCCGGATTCTATCTCTGCGGCGGAGTGCAGCCCCTTCTCATGCCACGACTGCATGATTTTGTTCATGTAGCTCCATTTCAGCGCGCCGGTGTTCGTGACCGTGCGGTCG
>ULVD01069459.1_pt1 | contig 9917 bp, 8 predicted proteins | sample 1959101 | NCBI WGS metagenome assembly ULVD01 (sample SAMEA4835777, study PRJEB28245) | human gut metagenome | biome: gut microbiome; material: fecal sample | place: Denmark | collected 2008 | reverse complement strand
GGGGTGTTTGTGTGCCCGACATTCCGGGCGCGGCGGTAGACCGCCGCCTCCGCCTCGTCAAGCAGCGGCAGTATTCTTTCCACCGCATCCGACTGCACCGTGGCACGGACGTATTTTGCCGCGGCAAGGTTAAGGCGGGCAGAGTCGGGGATTCCCGCGCTCACAAGGCGCTCACGGGCAAGCACCTCGATGACGCTGTCGCCAAGGTACGCCAGCGCCGCCGGGGTGATGTCGGCTCTTTTGTCAGTCAATGCTTATCCCGCACTGGCGCAGGGCGCGGCGTATTTCCGCCTCAATGCCGTCCGCCATCAGTGTAAAGCCAAGATCGTTGGGGTGTACGCCGTCCATTGTACACTCGTTTTCGTGCTTGCCGAGGAAAAAGCTCTCGCCGTCCACATACCATACGCGGCGGTCGCCCTCGTCACGCGCGGTGCGGTAGGTGTCGATAACCACGTCCTTGCGATCCATTGCCCATGCGCCGTTTGTGGCGACGTTGGGACGTGTGACCATGATAATAGGCAGTTCCGGCTGTGCCTCTCTCATCTTGCGGTAAAAGGGAAGGTGCGTCTGGCGCAGGTATTCGGGGTTGGGTGCGTTGTGGTCGTAGTCGCAGACGAACAGCAGCATATCCTGCTTTGAAAGATAATCGGTTATTGCCGGTTCGGCAAGAGCCCTGCCGGAAAAGCCGAGGTTTATCACGTTCATATTGAGGTAACGTGAGAGGATGTTGGTGTAAACAAGTCCGGGTCTGGTCGCCGCCGTGCCGTGCACGATCGAGGAGCCGTAGATTATTATGGGCTTTTCGTTGCGGTATTTAAGTCCGCCGCTGAGGACTGCGTCCTCCTGAAGTCCGACGTAAAGCTCGGATACGACCGAGTGGATGGGGAAGTTTATAGTGAAGTGGCGCAGCTTGCGGCTGCCGAAACGGATTATCTGCTCATACCCGCCCTCCATCTTGTAGGGAGGCATGAAAACGCGGTGATAACGGGATTCACCGGTTTCGTAGTCCTCGTAAAGGTCAAAGCCTGCGGACATGGCAAGCGTCATGTGCGAGCTGCGTCCGATGACGGGCATTTCCGCCTTGATGAGGATGTACTGCGAGTCGGTGGAGAAGCGCACGCGCCCGCCCGCCGTTTCACGCGAAAGTTTTGCCACACCCTCGGAGGTCGCCTCGGCGACGTCTTCGGGCAGACGGCGGAAGATGGGCTGGTTCTTCGGGTCGTAGAAGTTATAAAGGTCGAAGGGTTCTTCCCTTACACTGTGAAAGCGGACGTCCGTTTCGGGGAAGGAGGTTTCGATCATCAGGTTTTTGTCAACCTCTACATACTGCTCTTTTTTGATTTCCTCTGACATTTTCTTCACCCCATTTCATATATTCCGGCGCATTGCGCGGCGCAGTATCCTGCCTATTGAATCCGCCATTTTCATGAATCCAAGGTCGTTCGGATGCGAGCCGTCCGTGGTGCAGGCGTCCTCCTCCGGACCGCGGAAGATCCCCTCGCCGTCAATGTACCACACCGACTTGTCGCCCTGCTCGCGGGCATAGCGGAAGGTGTCCTCCACCACGCGGCGGCGTGCGGAGGAATCTGCCTCGGAGTGAGTGGTGTAATCAGGGCGGGAAAGCATGATGTAAGGAATATCCGGGTTCTTTTCACGTATCATGCGGTACATACGGCAGTGTGTCTCACGCAGATAGTCAACGTTCGGAGCGTTGTGGTCGTAGTCGCTGACAAAGGCGCTCATCGGCAGAGCCGCCATGTACTCAACGATGGGCAGCTCCGCTCTGGCGTTGCTGGAGAAGCCGAGATTGATAAAGTCGATGTCAAGGCGGCGGCTGATCATTGACTGATAGGAAAGTCCCGGGCGGGAAGCACAGGCGCCCTGAGTGATGGAGGAGCCGTAAAATACGACGGGCAGGCGTGTGCCTGTGTACTTTTTGCCCGCGCCGAGCGACGAGCCGGCGTCAAGACCTATCTCAAGGCTTGATACGGGGGAGTAGAGCGGGAAATTGAGGGTAAGGAACCGCTCCTGCGCTTTGGCGAAGGTGTGGGTAAGCTCAAAGCCGTCCGTGATGTCAACGGTGGGCTTGAAGACGGCGGCAAAGCATGAGCCTGTCGGCGTGTCGGTGTAAAGGTCAAAGGATGCCGAGCCGGTAAGCGGCATATGCGCGTACCTTGTGACATACGGCATTCTGACGCGGATGGCTACCCGGCGCGAGTTGGTCGAAAAACGCACGCGACCCCCTGCGGTGTGGCGGGCATTGCGCTTGACGCCGTTGTTTGTTGCGGCGGCAACATCGTCGGGCATACGGCGGAAATCTCCGTCCGCGGCAGGCTCGTAAAGTCCGTAAATTTCAAACGGAGCTTCCTTTGCGCTGTACCAGACCAGTCCTGCCGCGTCCGGCGCGCCTGCGACCATGTTTTTGTCCACCTCGGCAGCTGACGCCGGGGTGAGGTTTACTTCACTCATGATTTTTATCCTTTCCGATGATGATATTTATTTTGTTTTTTATTTTATGCTCAGATCAGCCTTCGTTTACGGTGTATCCGAAATATTCTCTTGCCGCGGCGGAATATGTGGCTATCGCGCGGCAGAGCGCAGCAAGACTGTCGCTGCCCGACGCCTTGTTGGCACAGTAGGTGGTAACGCTGTAGGAAAGCACACGGTCATATTTTACCGTTCCGTCCCCGCCTATTTCGCAAAGGCGGAAATAATAGGTGTCGGCGAGCTTTTTGGCGGGTATGCCGTCAAGCACAAAGACCCCGTCCGTGCCGGAGAGAACAGTCTGGCAGTTGCCGAGTGTCATAAGCTCGTCTATGTTGCCTCCCGAAGCGGCAAGAGCGGTGTATTCCGCGTGACTCCACACAAGCAGGCAGTAGGCGCTTCCCTCCTCAAGTCCTGTTGCGCGCATACGAATGCCCACGGCATCCTTAAGCTCAAGGCTTGCGGAGGTGATGTGCGCCGTGCTTGAGTAGTTTACCACGGGGGCAGCCTCCGCGCGGCGGAACAGCTCGTCCTCCGCATATTCGGGGGGAGTCCTGCCCTCCTCGGGAAGTGCCAGAATTGCGGAATTGTCTGTGTTGTAGCCGAAGTAGCTCTGCGCCGCCGACCCGTAGCCGAGCATAGCGCCGAGAAGCCTATCAAATCTGCTGGCTGAGTCACCCTCACCGCGTCCGTACATATTTGCGGCGTAGCGCGTGACCGAGTAGCTGATTTTTTCGGAGCGCTTTTCGTAGACCTTGCCGTCAAGCGTCATAGTGGCGCGCACACAGCCGCGCACGGTGTCAGCCATTTGCTTGGCGGACATTCCGTCGGTGGCAAAATAAATGTAGCCGTCCGCCGATGAGGCAAGCAGCGGGCATTCCGCGGCGTCGCCGTCCTCGCCGACGGTGTATATAAGTGAGTAGGTTATCGTTCCTTCAGGCAGCCCGGTGCTGTCGTTTACCGACGTGCCGAAGCGCAGCGATACGCGGTCGGAAACTATAAGGCTTGCCGAGCGCATTGAAATTTCAAGCGTCGAGGTGTAGATGCGTCTGCCGCCGGACAGCTCGGAGCTTACAAAGGGGTCGGCGTCAAGCGCGGGAAGCGCGGCGTCCGACACTACCTCGCCGCCCTCAAGCAGCAGTGTCATAGCTCCGGTGCCGAAGGAGGCGCAGTCAAGAGTCACGCCGCCCGTAAGCGTTACCTTTTCGGCGTCGGCGGGAGTGCGGGTCAGCAAAAGCCTTACCTCGGTGGAAGGGCCGTTTGCCGAGGATATCTGCGCTGTTGCCTCCGACGCGGCGCGGGCTGGTGAGTCAGCCCCAGAGCGCGAGGTGTGAACGCCGCCCTCGTAAATGTCGCATATCACTGCCGGAAGCTCGCTTTCGGCGGCAGGCTCCATATATTCAAGCGATGACCAGCCGTCGTGACCGTCGTAATAGACGCGTCCCCACAGTCCGTCCTCGCTTATTTCCGTCACCCATATGGTACTGCCGTCGGGTATGAGCGCCAGACGGTCATAGCCCGTGCCGGGACCCGAGCGCACGCGCAGTCCGCCGTCCGCCACGATCCGGCAGACTGACGGGGACACGACGCTTGTGGAGGCAGGGGGGAGAGGAGTTTCGTTTTCGTCATCAAACCAGATAACGCCGTCAAGCACAAAGGAGGAGGGCTTATAGAAGGCAAAAAGCTCGTCCACCGTGCATTTTATGGCTTCGCCCTCGGGATAGTAAGTACCGCCTATCGTCACGCCGAAGCTGTCGGAGAAAAAGACATATCCGTCGCGTATCAGGTGGATAAAGAAGGTGTGACCGTATTTTTCGCCTGAGCCGCCGGCTTTTGAAAAGCCCGCAAGCACATTGCGCACCGGTCTGCCGTCCGCGGCTTTGATTATTGCGTTCAGCGCGCTCTTGAGGGTATATTCGTCCTCCGGATACGCATGAACGCGGTAGCCTCCGCTCGTATAGCGCAGACCGCGGTAGTTGTTGAACTCATCGTTGCCATCCCCGGCTATGTAGTCACGGTTTATGTCCAGAAGATAAAGCTGAAGGTTGACATACCAAGCGCAGTAGCCGTTGAAGGATTTTCTGCCGCAGCTTGCAAGCGCCTCGGCTCTCAGCTCCTTTATTGCCGCCTTGAATTTTGCATCCGAGGCGTCAAGAGGCGGCATTATGTATATTGAGATGGCGTGCGCTCTGACGGCGCAAAGCGCCGGTCCGCCGAAAAATATTGCAAGGGCGGTCACAAGGCACAGCGCTGCAAAGAGCAGGCGCGGGCGGGCGCGTTTGGTTTGTCCTGAGGGTGCTGTCATTGTTCTTTCCTTAATCTTATTTTTCATCCGGAAGCCGTGCCGGGGTCCTTCGGGCGCGATGCCGAAAATTCGACAGAATAATTTTACCATCGATAATGAGGAAAGTCAATAGCTAAGAATGAATGTTCACAATATAGGATAACATTTCCTCTGCCGAGGCAACGTATGCGCGTAAAAAGAAAATGTTGACCTTTAGTAAGATATGTAGTATAATTAATTTTGAATAAGACCCGGCCGCCCCGCGCGCGGATAATTGCAGGTTGAAAGTTGAGAGGGGAAGACAGATATGCCGTCAGAGCCGATAAGAAACGAAATATTAAGCGATTTTTCCGCTCGCGCCGACGCCTTTGTCGCCTCGGTGATGGCGGGGTACACACCGCAGCATATACGCCGCAGCAAGGTAATACACGACTGCGTGTGGGGTACTGTAATGCTTTGCCCGTGGGAGCTTCAGATACTTGACTCTCCGCTGCTCCAGCGTCTGCGGCGGATAAATCAGCTGGGACTTGCCATGACCACCTATCCGTCGGCGCATCACTCCCGGTTTGAGCATACGCTCGGCGTGCTGTCGGTAACGACAAAGATGATATCCCGCATAAATCAGGATGAAAGCGCGGATGTGCTGCCTCCGGACGCTTCCTTTGGCGATGGGAGCGGAGGCATACCGCCGAGGGATGTGCGCCTTTTGCGCCTTGCGGCGCTTTTGCACGACGTCGGGCACTGCTTCTTTTCGCATCTTTCCGAGTCCTATTACGGGCGCACCCCCGAAATGACGACGCTCAAACGTGAAGATCCCGTTTTTTCAAACGCGCAGCCGCATGAGATATTCGGGTATATTATAATCAACACTCCTTCCTTCCGTCGCTTTTTTGCCGAGGGAACCGACTTCCCGCTTGAGGGCGAGGACGCAGGCGAGCTGCTTGACACCGTGGGACGCGTGATAGTGGGCGCTCCCGTGCCGCCGCGCCGCACGGAGAACGGATGGCTCCAGCCGTCATATCTTACCGAGATGATAAACGGGCGCTTTGACGCGGATTCACTGGATTATCTGCGCCGCGACACCTACGCGACCGGGCTTGCGCTGACATATCACATCGACCGCGTGCTTTACAAGCTCTGCCTTGCCGACTGCGAGACCGTAAACGAAGCGGGCGAGCGCGTGACCGAGCGGCATCTGACCGTTCCGGTATCGGGAATCTCGACCGTCGAGGAGATGGTCTTTTCAAAGCTGATGCTTACGCGGTATATTTATCAGCATCAGAAGGTCATAGCGGTCGAGTCGCTGGTCGGTGACGTAGTGGAGGGCATGAGATACAACGGACGGCTGCTTCACCCGTGTGATTTTCTTTACTTCTGCGATGCGGATATCCTGTCTCTCGGAATGACGGGAGACGACCCGGCGTTCCGGCTTCCCGCCGCCTCCTTCCGGCTCAGTCCGGAGACCAAACTCACCACCGGGCGGGTAATACAGCGCATCCTTGAGAGGGATCTGCCGAAAAAGGCACTGCTTATCAATCGCGGAGTGCTTCGCGGCAGGGACGGCTCTGCCAGCAAGGAGGAGCTTGCCGGAACGGTGGAGCGGCTGCTTGCCATGCAAGACCTGCGCGAGGCAGTCACCGATGAGGCTATAAGGATCGCCCGCAAGCTCGGAATGCCAGAGCCGGAGATATATGATATTCACATTTCTGTCCCGAAGATAAAAATGTCAAAGAATTTTGACGGGGCTACCGTGCTGACCTACGATGGGGGCTTTGCAAGTATGTCCGACATAGTTGACCTTAACGACTGGGCGGGAGACTTTGCCGCCGACTCGTACAACGCATATGTCTTTGCGGGAACGGAGCATCTGGTGTCGGTAAGTCTTGCCGCGTACCGTGTGCTGTCAGAGCGCGGTATTCCGCTTGACCGCGCAAAGGTCTTTGCAGGGCTAAAGGCATCCGCCGAGATCGAAGCCGCCTCGGAAAAGCTCTGAGGTATTACGGCACAGTTTACAAAGGAAAGGCAAAATAAAAAGTGTCAAAGCTTTCATGGAAGGGAGGGGCAATGCTGTCGCCCCTGCCCGTTGTGATCGTCACCTGCGGCGGCAGCCGCATAGGCGAGGGAGGCGATGCCGATTCCGGTTTCCGTCCCAACGCCGTCACCGTGGCGTGGTGCGGAATTGTCTGCACCCAGCCGCCTATGGTATATATTTCACTTCGCCCCTCACGGCATTCGCACAAAATAATAAGCGAGACGGGAGAGTTCACCATAAATCTTGTCACAGCGGAGCTTGTGCGCGCCGCCGACAGCTGCGGCGTATATTCCGGCAGGGACGTTGACAAGGCGGAAAAATTCCGGCTTGCGCTTGAGCCGTCCGCTACCGGAACGGTGGGGTGTCCGTCGCTTGCGGCATCTCCGCTGACGCTTGACTGCCGTGTGACTCAGGTCATCCCGCTCGGCACGCATGATATGTTTCTTGCGCGGGTAGAGGGTGTCGGTGTTGACCCGGAGCTGGTAGACGGGGAGGGCAAGCTGCACCTTGAGCGCGCGCATCTTGCGGCATACTCGCACGGCGACTATTTCGGACTGGGCAAAAAGATAGGCTCCTTTGGATTTTCGGTGAGAAAGAAGCCCCGCGAGGGCATGAACAGGGGCGGGGGAAAAAAGAAAAAATGAAGGCTCGTTCTGTATTTCGTCGGCACACGGCATTTGCCGCGGCGGTGCTTCTGATTTTTTTCGTTCTGTCCTCTCTTTGCTCCTGCGGAGTCAGCGGCGAGCTGTTGGCTTCGGGGGAGTTTGGCGACGGACGCACGGCATCCGCCTACGGCGGGATATACGGCGTCCGCACCGTTATCGTCACCGATGCTGCGGGAGACGAGGTCTGCCGGCTTTCGTGCAGCGTCAGAATAAGCGAGCCGTTTACACCCGACGACGGTGAAAACTACGGCTTTTCGGTCTGCGACCTTGATTTTGACGGCGTCAAGGATATCCGGGTCATGACCGAGCGGTCGACCGAGGGCAATGTTTACGCCTGCTACCGCGCCTCGGCGGACGGCGGCTTTTACCTTGACACGGTGCTGTCAGCTCTGCGCGGACCGCGCTGGAATTACGAGACCGGCGAGGCGGCGGTGTGCGTGCATGAGCATACCGATTTTCCGTCAAAACCGGATGAGCCGCCAAAATATACTGACACGGTAAGGGTGACGTATTACGCGCCCGACGCCGCAAAAGGCGGAAAATTCGCGCTCGTACGCGAGGAAACGCTGACATACTATTCCGAGACCGAAATTTACTGCTTTGCGGTTTCCGTTCCGGATGAGGACGGCGAGCTTGCCATCACCGATGAAAAATGGGTGCTGCCGGATAAGCTCGACCGCGAGGGACTTTCGGATTTCGGCTGGTGACTATGTGATATTCTGACTTTCGGGAACGACCCGGATGGATCAATGTGTGAGCACAAGCCACGCGTAATTGCGCGAGCAGCATCACACGCGCCTGCGGTACGCCGCAAACATCAAAAGAAAGGCAAGGTTATCGTTTTCAATGAACACAGAAAAGAGCAGAACCGCGATCATTATCGGCGCGGGACCCGCAGGTCTTACCGCGGCATACCGTTTTCTTCTCGACACAGACATAAAGCCGGTGATCCTTGAGGAATCGGAATACATCGGCGGTATTTCGCGCACCGCTGTGGTGGGCGGCAACCGTATGGACATCGGCGGACACCGCTTCTTCTCCAAGAACGATGAGGTAAACGCCATGTGGCAGGAGCTTATGCCGCTTCAGGGCAAGCCTTCAATTGACGACCTCACTCTCGGCGTGGAAAAGCCGCTTTCTGAGGGCGGTCCCGATCCCGAGACCGAGGACCGCGTGATGCTTTTGCGCAACCGCATTTCGCGCATCTTCTTTTTGCGCAAGTTCTTTGACTATCCGATATCTCTGAAGCCCGAGACCTTTAAGAATATGGGCTTTGCCAACACGATGCGGGCGGGGTTCGGCTATCTTGGAAGCTGTATTGTCAAGAAAAAAGAGGACTCGCTTGAAAACTTCTATATAAACCGCTTCGGCAGACCTCTTTATGAGATGTTCTTTGAGGACTACACCACCAAGCTGTGGGGGTCGCAGTCCGGCTCAGATATCCGCCGACTGGGGCGCTCAGCGCGTCAAGGGGCTTTCCCTCAGCAAGGCGGTGTGGAACGTCCTCTCCAAGCCCTTCCGCCCGAAGGACAAGGTGGAAACGTCGCTTATTGAGCAGTACTACTACCCCAAAAAAGGTCCGGGACAGCTTTGGGAGACGCTTGCCGACGAGATACGCCGGCGCGGCGGCGAGATAATAATGAACACGCGTATCGAAAGGATACGTGTAGAGAACGGCAGGGTCAGCGCAGTGACCGCCGCCGACGGACGGGAATTCACCGGGGATTACTTCATGTCCACCATGCCGGTCAAGGATCTGGTCGCGGGGATGGGCGAGGCGGCTCCCGCGGACGTCCGCCGCATAGCCGCGGGGCTTCCGTACCGTGATTTCATCACCGTGGGGCTTCTGGTAAACAAGCTGAAGCTGCAGAACAAAACAAAGGTCAGGACGCTGACCGGGGATGTGCCGGACTGCTGGATCTACGTTCAGGAGCGGGATGTGAAGATAGGCAGGCTTCAGCTCTTCAACAACTGGTCGCCCTACATGGTCGCAGACCCCAAGCACACGATGTGGATAGGGCTTGAATATTTCTGCAACGAGGGTGACGAGCTGTGGAGTATGTCGGATGAGGCGTTCATCGACTTTGCAATCGGAGAGCTTGTGAAGATAGACGTTATCGACCGCTCCGACGTGATAGATTCGACCCGCATACGGGTAAAGAAGGCTTATCCCGCTTACTTTGACACATATTCCGAGTTTGACACGGTAAAGGACTATCTTTCCGGGATCGAAAACCTCTGGTGCCTCGGGCGCAACGGTCAGCATCGCTACAATAATATGGATCATTCAATGCTTACCGCAATGGAGGCGGTGCGAGCCATTGCCGCCGGAAGCACCGACAAGAGCGCGGTATGGGGTGTGAACACCGAAAAGGAATATCACGAGACCAAAAAGGCATAATAAAATTGCGCGCATGCGCGTCTTCCGGACTCCGGAGGATAAAACATAAAA
>ULVD01038807.1_pt1 | contig 9923 bp, 8 predicted proteins | sample 1959101 | NCBI WGS metagenome assembly ULVD01 (sample SAMEA4835777, study PRJEB28245) | human gut metagenome | biome: gut microbiome; material: fecal sample | place: Denmark | collected 2008 | reverse complement strand
CCCCGCATCTGCGCCTGCTGGATGAGATCCAGCTTGCAGGAGACGAGATCAATGGCGTCGATGATATAGTCGTAATTTGCGGCGAAAAACTCCTCGCGGTGGGCGGCATCGTAGGTGGCGCGGAGAGGATGCACCCGAATGGACGGGTCAATATCCAGACAGCGGCGGGCGGCCACCTCGGCCTTGAACTGCCCCACGGTGGAGTGGAGCGCGTAGAGCTGGCGGTTTATATTGGAGGAGCTGACGGTGTCGCGGTCGATGAGAGTCAGCTCACCCACACCGGAGCGAGCCAGCGCCTCGGCGGCATAGCTGCCAACGCCGCCCAGGCCGAACACAGCCACATGACTGCGCCGCAGGCGCTCCATGGCCTCGTCGCCCAGGATCATGCGGGTGCGCAGAAAAATGTCATTCATAGCGGATCACCTCTAAAAGCAGAGCCGGCGAGAGGCCTCGCCGGCTCTTTGTTAACTGCGTACAGGGGCGGCTCAGCCGACGTACTTCATGCCGGAGCCTTCGGTGACAGTGTACTCCTGCTGGAGAGAAGCGACCCAAGCGTTGAGGTCGTTGTTGGTCATGGTGTTGGTGACACGGACACGCCAGTAGGGGAGATCCTCGCCGACGAAGTATATGATGTGGTAGCCGAAGTTGGTCTCCACGATGTCGGTGTCGCCGGTCTTGCGGGAGGCATCGAAGCACCAGTCGTTGAAGTTGGTGACCATCTGCCCCTTATAGACCTTTTCATACAAGCCGCCGGCAGGGGAGTCGGCAGAGTACTTGTCGGCCAGCTCACCGAAGGAAGCCTCAGTGGCGGCGCCGTCCTTCCACTCCTGCAGGATCTTCTCGGCCTCGGCCTTCTTCTGAGCCTTCAGATCGGCCAGATCCTGCTCGTAGGTCTCGGACTTGGTATCCAGAGAGGAGGTGTCCACCTTGATGAGGATGTGGCGGACGTCAACGGTGTTGTACTCCTGGCGACCCAGCTTGTGAAACACAGCTACATAGTAGTTGGTGCCGTCGTCCAGCACGGTGCTCTCGCCGGCAGCGGTGGCCTTTTCGAAGACCCAGGTGGCAACGGTGTCGCTGGTGTTGGAGCCGTCGGTCACGGGATAGTAGGTGGCGATGTCATAGTCCTTGGCGATGTCCTCCAGACTCTCACCATTGCGGAAGCGCGCAAGAGCGGCGTTGGCACCGTCCTTGGCAGCGGCGATGGCAGCGTCCATCTCCTCCTGCGTGGCATCCACGGTGTTGCCATCGGCGTCTTTGGTGGCGGAGGTGGTGCCGGAGAAGCGGATGTAATCGTAGTCGGCTACGTCGAAGGTGGACTTATTATCCTGATAGTACTTCTCGATCTCTTCGTCGGTGTAGTTCAGCTTGCTGAGATAGTCGTTCTGGAAGGCGGTGAGCAGAACGGAATCCTTGGCCATGGACTCGAAGACGCCGGTGGTGACCAGCGTGCCGTACATGGCTTTGACATAATTCTTATAGGAGTAGCCGGCGGACTTGGCGGAGGACTTGACGGAGGCGATGATCTCGTCGTATTCGGACTGCATGGCGTCCGTCCAGGTGAAGCCCTCCTTCTCGGCGGCAGCCAGCATGGACTGGCTGGTCTGAAGGTTGGACTTGGCCTTGCCCATGAGGTACTCACCCCAGGTGAGGCTGCCTTCGCTCGTGACGCCGCAGAGCATCTTGGCGGTGTCGCTCATGGTCTGGCTGCCGATGGAACGGCTGGTATCCACGCCCATATAGGAAAAATAGCTGGAGGAGCGGACGTCGCTGTAGGCGGCGTAGTAGCTGTACTGCACCTCGGCGGCGGAGTAGGTCTTGTCGCCCACGGTGAGGGCGGTGGCGTTGCGCTGAAAAACATTGGAGTTCCACAGCAGGACCAGGACGGCCACTATTACAAAAATCACGGCAATGGAGCCGTAGAGCAGGCGGCTCTTGCGCTGCTGCGCCTTTTCCTCCGCTGCACGGGCGGCCTTGGGGTCGATAGCGCCGCTGGCTGCAAAGGCCTGACGGTTTTTCTTTTCTCTGGATGCACTCATGGATGGTTCATTCCTCTCGTTTGTTGTTGTGGTGTAAAAAATCAAAATATGGGGATGTGAGTTACATTCCTGCCTATTATACTTGCTTTATGGACTTTTTGCAAGAGAAAAAAAGACGGTGGGGCGAAAAGGCGCAAATTTCCCGCTTCATGGGGAAATAAAGGATCCCCGCCGAAAAACGACGGGGATGCGTTTGCTTAAAACATTGCGGATGATAAGGGGGAAACGATCCCGCCCAGCGGGCAGCAGCCAAGTTATAACCTGCACCGAATCAGCAGGTGGGTTGTCTCCAACGTGCTTCGTTGCTTCCAACGTCCGACCGCAGACGGCAGTCGGGAGGCCTGCCGTTCACACATTGATCCGACATCCCCTATAACAAAATGTGAGGATAAACAGACTGCTGCCCGCCGGACGGGATCCGCCGCCCCACTGAGGCTATTATACCAGACGCCGCGGAAAAAGAAAAGGGGTTTTAGGCGGGAAGCTCAGGAATTTTCTTCCTCGTCCTCCAGAAGCTGCTGGGTGAAGAGGTCAAAGACCTCGTTCAGCTCCTCGTCGGTGTCGGGAGTGGCCAGGAACTCCTCGCCGTTTTCCATGACGGACTTGAGAATCACAAGGCCGAAGTCCTGCGCGTTCTCGGCCTCCTCCTCGGTGTCAGCCGTGGGGAAAAAGGCCATGTAGGTGGTGCCGTTGTGCTCCAGCGCATCCACATATTCCAGCTCAATATCGTTGCCGTCTTCATCGGTGATGGTGATGAAATTGGGGCCAAACTCGTCGGTCATAGGGAGTACCTCCTTCGTGATGTTCAAAAACACTATATAGTATTTTGTCCGAAAATGCAAGGACAGTTTGAGGCAAAAAATGGGAAATCGGAAACATTTTGCATAAAAAAATGCGAAATAATTTGCGGATGCGCTCGTTTTGCAAACAATGCGAAGAAAAAAGTTTCTGTTTTTGGGTTGACAGGTATGGTAAAATAGGAATTAAAATGGATTTTTAGTGGTATTGAGCCGGTTCCGGCAGGGAATACAGACATCCGAAAGAAAGGAAGGTGCCCCGTTATGAGCGAAGGCAAGCACGAGAAGAAACGCTTGAGTAATGAGCTGAAGCAGAGCGCCGAAAAAATAAAAAGGAAAGTGCAGCATAACGCCGGCGAAAGAGCCGCCGCTGCGCGCAGCAGAAGCCCGCGGGAGATCCAGGCGCGCCGGCGCAAGGTGGGCTTCATCGTGGGAACCGTTTTTGCGGTGTTCTTGCTGACCATGGCCTTTTTCGCCATTATTTTTTCCATTTATATCAACAAAACCATGAAAAACAAGGTGGAAGTGGATCTGTCGGCCTACGACATGTCCCTGGCCACAGAGATGTACGCCAAGAACGCGGAAACGGACGAATGGGAGATCTACCAGACCCTCTATGACGGCGAGAACCGCATTCTGCTGACCGGCGACCAGATCCCCCAGGCGCTGCGGGACGCCACCGTGGCCATCGAGGACAAGCGCTTTTACAAGCACAAGGGCGTGGACTGGAGGGGGACGATACGCGCCGTGTTCAGCACCGTGACCGGAAGAGGCGTGCAGGGCGGCTCCACCATCACCCAGCAGCTGATCAAGAATGTTACCGGCAACGACGAGACCACCATCAAGCGCAAGGTCACGGAGATTTATCGGGCTTTGCAGCTGGAAAAGCGCTACGACAAGGACGAGATCCTGACTTGCTACCTCAACACGGTGTATTTCGGCGAGTCGTGCTACGGCGCCCAGACGGCCTCGCGGATGTATTTCGGCAAGGACGCCAAGGATCTGACACTGGCCGAGTGCGCCAGCCTTATCGCCATCACCAACAACCCCTCCCGCTATGACCCCCTTATCAGCGAATGGACGCTGGCCAACAACCGCTCGCGGCAGCTGCAGGTGCTGCAGAATATGTACGACCAAGGGATTATCAAGGAGAAGGAGGTCTACGAGGCGGCCTGCAACGAGCAGGTGACCTTTACCAACGGCTACACCTGTATGGGTGAGCTGAAGGAGGGGTATGTGGCGCCCACCACCGAGGAGGAGACCGGCGAAAAGGTGGTAAAGGCCAACAACTCCTATTTCACCGATCAGGTCATCGAGGACGTGGCGAAGAAATTCGTGGAGATCTACGACCTGAAAGACAGCAAGCCTGACAGCAGCGGCAAGGTCATCAGCGCCTACGAGCGGGCGGTGGGCATGGTTTACAGCGGCGGCTACAAGATCTATACAACCCAGAATCTGAAGTACCAGAAGATCGCTGAAAATGTATTTGAAAACACCAAGTATCTGGACACCAAGGACTCCAACGGACAGTCTTTGCAGGCGGCTATTACCGTGGTGGATCCCTATACGGGCGACGTGGTGGCCATGGTGGGCGGCACGGGCGTCAAGACCGCTGACCGAGGCTGGAACTGGGCCACGGAAGTGCGGCAGTGCGGTTCGGCTGTGAAGCCGGTGTCCACCTATGCGCCGGCGCTGGACAACGGCACCATTACGGCGGCGTCCATCATCGACGACTATCCCATTCTGCTCAACGGAAACGTCTGGCCCAGAAACTCCAGCCGCACCTACGGCGGGCTGACGGATGTGCGCACGGCTCTGGTGCGCTCGCTGAACACCTGCGCCGTGCGGGTGAACATGATGTACGGCGTGTATGAATCCTACCTGTTCATGCGGGACAAGCTGGGCTTTACCACGCTGACGGAAACGGATGCCCAGCAGGTGGGCAACATGGCGCTGGGCGGCTTTACCAACGGCGTGACCACCGAGGAAATGGCGGCGGCCTATGGCGCCTTCGTCAACGACGGCATCTATTCCGCGCCCAGAACCTATATAAGGGTGGAGGACTCGCAGGGCAAGGTCATCATTGATAACGAGATCAAATTCAACACGGCCATGAAGGAGAGCACGGCGTACCTGATGCGCAGCATCCTGCAGGACGTTGTTTCCCGCGGCACCGGTACCGGTGCGCGCTTCTCCGGCATGAGCATCGGCGGCAAGACCGGTACCACCGACGCCGCGAAGGATCGCTACTTTGTGGGCTTCACGCCCTATTACAGCGCGGCTGTGTGGTGCGGCTATAAGTCCAATCAGGTGGTCAATGCCGGCGGCAACCCCTGCTCCGCTCTGTGGAAAGAGGTCATGAGCCAGATCCACGAGGGGCTGGAGGACGTGGGCTTCCACAGCGCCACGGGGCTGAAGGAAGTGACCGTGTGCGCCGACAGCGGACTGCTGGCCACGGAGGCCTGCGCGGCGGACTTCAGAGGCAGCCGCGTGCGCACCGTGCAGGTGGCGGAGGACACGGAGCCGCTCATGAGCTGCGATATGCACAAAATGATAAACTACTGCAAGGACGGCAAGCATGTGGCTACCACCAGCTGTCCGGCCTCCTCGGTGATGCAGGTGGCGGCGCTGGATTACGCGCGGGAGACCGTGAACGACATCACGGTGGCGGATGATGCCTTCCGGCTGCCGGTGCTGTCGGTGGGCAACTGCCCTGTCCATGGCGGGGTCATCACGCTGCCGGATCAGGAGGAGAACGTCGGCACAGAGAGCGAAAAACACAGGGATACGTTTTTCCGATGAATAAAAAAAGAGATGCGATTCGCAGAGAACCGCATCTCTTTTTTTTCAGATCTTGCCGGCTTTTTGCAGCGCCAGAACGATGGGCGGGATCAGAAGCAGGTGCAGGGCGATGCCCGGCAGAGCATTGACAAAGGCACCGGCGGCAAAAGCCTGCCACGAAAAGGCACCGTGCAGCAGCAGGTACATGGTGATGCCCCAAGCTACGCGGCCGATGAGCATGGCGCCCAGAAGGGAGCCGTACACCCCAACGACCTTGCGGGGGAAAAGCCGGTACAGCAGGCCGGCGGCCAGACCGTAGGAGGCCAGCTCGAAGCACATGGCCACGGCGGTGGGAAAAATGGCCGGCGAGCTGAAGAGAACGGAGCGGAGCACCGGCGCGATGGCGCCCACCAGAGCCGCCCACCACGGGCCGCACAGAAAGCCCGCCAGCAGCACGGGGATGTGCATGGGACACAGAGCCTTGCCTATCTGGGGGATCTGGCCGGTGAGGAAGGGCAGCAGCAGGCACAGGGACAGGCTCACGGCGGCATAGAGCAAATGGGTCAGGGATTTTTTCGAGGTGTGATTCATGGCAAAGCCTCCAAGATAAGGGTACAGTTTTTTTCGGGGTGGAGCTGCTGAAAATAGAGCTGCTCCAGGGGGATCCAGCGGGTAAAGAATTGCTGCGCTTTCTCCGGCGGGCAGCGGCTCTCGATGCGGCGGCGCTGCTCTGCGGGGGAAATGCGGAGAAAAACAGAGGCGGTATAGTAGGGCGCCAGCTCCGGATGCATGCAGTAGGTGCCCTCCACGATCTGAAAGGGGGCGTAGGGGACGCGGACGGGGGGCCGGAGCGCCATGGCAGAGCAGTCGAAACGGCGGAAGACCACGTCTTCGCCCCGTGACAGGGGCAAAAGCACCTCCTGCAGCAGTCGTTCCCGATCCATGTTGCCGCCGGCCTGGGAAAGCCGCTGGGGCGTGCGCTGGTGGGGCTGCAGAAAGTAGTCGTCGGCATGGAAGATCGGACAGCCGTACCTTTGCTGCAGGCGCAGAGCCAGGGTGGTTTTTCCGGCGGCGCAGCAGCCGTCAATGGCCAGCGTCAGGGGACGGCCGGAGGACAGGTGCTCGTCGATGAGGGAAAGCAGGGCGGTTTCCGCGGAAAGGGGCATAGGGCGCAGGTTCCTTTCTGAAAAGATGGTGTTACTATACCACATTTTTTTCGCTGTGTAAATGGGCGGAGATCCTACGGGGACGGGGCGGAAAACGGTTGACAGAATGGCGGCGATATGGGATAATAAACGGATGACAATGGCCAAAAAGGGAAGATTTCGGCATGGTAACGGAGGAAGAACATGGGATTTATTGAGCTTGTTCTCATTGCGGTGGGACTGTCCATGGACGCCTTTGCAGTGGCTGTGTGCAAGGGGCTGTCCGTGCAGAAGCTGAAGGGAAAACACTATCTGGCGGTGGGGCTGTGGTTCGGCGGATTTCAGGCGCTGATGCCGACCCTCGGCTATCTGCTGGGCACGACTTTTGAAAAGTATATCACCTCGGTGGATCACTGGGTGGCCTTCGTACTGCTGTGCCTTATCGGCGGGAACATGCTCAAGGAGGGCTTCTCCCGCGAGGAGGAGAAAGCGGAGACCGCATCCTTCGGCTTCAAGGATATGCTGCTGCTGGCGGTGGCCACCAGCGTGGATGCGCTGGCGGTGGGCATCACCTTTGCCCTGCTGCCGGAGGTGAATATTTTCAGCGCCGTGGGGCTTATCGGACTCACCACCTGCTGCCTGTCGGCGCTGGGGCTGAAGGTGGGGAACATCTTCGGGCTGAAGTACAAGAGCAAGGCGGAGATAGCGGGAGGCATCATTCTGATCCTCATCGGCGTGAAGATCCTGCTGGAGCATCTGGGCGTTATCAATTTTTAACGGAGGAAACGGGTATGGCGGATATTCGGGAGATCACGGATTTTTCGGCACCGGAACTGGATATTTTCGCCAGACTCAAGGAAAGCCGGCTTACCAACTGGGAGTGTGAGGAGCGGGGCATTTTTATTGCCGAAAGCCCTAAGGTCATCGGCAGAGCCATGGCGGCAGGGTATGAGCCTGTTTCGTTTCTCATGGAGCGGCGCCATGTGGAGAGCCAGGGGAAGGCGCTGCTGGCACAGTGCGGCGCGGTGCCGGTGTTTACGGCGGAGGAGCCGGTGCTGGCGCAGATGACCGGCTTCCACCTGACCCGAGGGATGCTGTGCGCCATGAAGCGCAGGGAGCTGCCGACGGTGGAGCAGGTGTGCGCCGGCGCAAGGCGGGTCGTGGTGCTGGAGCGGGTGATGAACCCCACCAACGTGGGCGCCATTTTCCGCTCGGCGGCGGCGCTGGGGATGGACGCGGTGCTTCTGACGCCGGAGTGCAGCGACCCGCTGTACCGGCGCTGCACGCGGGTGAGCATGGGGACAGTGTTCCAGATCCCGTGGACGTATCTGCCGGAGGGGAACTGGACGGGCAAGCTGCATGAACTGGGCTTCCGCACGGCGGCTATGGCGCTGCGGGAGGACTCTGTGCGCCTCGGCGATCCGAGGCTTTTGGCGGAGGAGCGGCTGGCCATCGCCATGGGCACCGAGGGAGACGGCCTGTCGGACAGCAGCATCGAGGGCTGCGACTACACGGTGTGTATTCCCATGTCCCACGGAGTGGACTCGCTGAATGTGGCGGCGGCCAGTGCCGTGGCTTTTTATCAGCTGGGGCAGGTGCAGAAATAAAAATAAAATTTTTGGAGAAAAAAGTATTGACATAAACCGGTAAATGCAATATAATAAGCAAGTCGACAGTCTTGGAGCTGCCAAGTGAATACAGAGTTGGGGGTATAGCTCAGCTGGGAGAGCGCTTGAATGGCATTCAAGAGGTCAGCGGTTCGATCCCGCTTATCTCCACCAAAACCGTTGGAATCCTTGTGATTCCAACGGTTTTTTCTTTTTTTGCGAAAACCGCCTGTGCGCTTGATTTTTGATGGAAATTTTGAAAATCAAGAGGTCAGGTATGATGAAGAAAATCAGGTTGAACTGCACCGCCACATTGGACGAAACCTTTGCGGAGTTTCTCCCTGCGTTGTCTGCATTTTCTTTTCCATGCCGCTGATGAGATGGTCGAACAGAATGTCCTTTTGGATATTTGTCATTTTTGCACACTCTTTCTTTGCAAAGCTATATTGGAAGGTTTGATTTGTTCTGAAAACAAAGAAATTTCAAGAAAATCCGCGAAAACCTTGACAATATATAATTGGTGCAATGTATGTGTTTTATAAGTTTTTCCCCAAAGAGGCCATTGCCGAAAATATCGTTGCCGTCGGAGAAGATGATGACCGAATCGTATTTGATGTGCAGTACATTGACCCCCTATGCCTGTATCTACCGCTATGATTTGAATACGCAAGAGCTGACAATCGAAGAATTTACAGAGGGCAGTTCTCCTTATCGTGCGGACGATTTGCTGCCGTCTGAGGACAAAAGCGGAACATACGATAGTTGGTACAACGCCGGTTATTTTCCTGAAGATGGTTATCAGGTTATCGCAACGCCGCTGACTGAATATAGGGACTGTACCATAAAGGACAATATCATTGAATGTTACGGATATGCTATTTCGTCTGCGGAGATCACCCAAATTAAAGGTACTATCACGATTCTGAAATAATCACAGGGAGCGGGGCGCGTGTTCCGCTCCTTTTTCTGTCTGTTTTATTAGGGTATATTATGATGAAGCGCACATGAAAAGGAACAGTCCTGAAACTGCAAGGGTTTCAGGACTGTTTTTGCGCTTGCGGATTGAAAACCACCGAATTTCTAACGACCGGCTAACAGCGTTAACTGCTTACCGGCCTTTCCGGCCGCGGCAGCATTCGCCGAAAACGGCGCCGCCGACGATGAGCACCGCGCCTATGATCTGCAGCGGCGAGATGGTTTCTTTCAGGATCAAAACGGACAAAACCACCGCAAACAGCGGCTCCAGATAGCCGCATATGGCCACGGACTGCGCCGGCAGAGCGCCGATGGAGGAGAAGTAAAAATAGCAGCCGAGGCCGGTGTTGACAAAGCCCAGCCACAGAATGGGGAGCCATTCGCCGGCGGCGATGTCCATGGAAAAGCCCTGCTTGCAGCCTACGAATACGGCCACAACGGCTGCGGCACACAGGAGCTGCAGCACGGCGTTTTCGATGCCCTTGATGCTTTGCGCCAGCTTGTTCGTCAGAACCATGATCGCATAGGTCACGGCGGAGAGTATGGCGCACAGCAGCCCCCAGGCGCTCACGCCGTGGG
>ULVD01074592.1_pt1 | contig 9957 bp, 13 predicted proteins | sample 1959101 | NCBI WGS metagenome assembly ULVD01 (sample SAMEA4835777, study PRJEB28245) | human gut metagenome | biome: gut microbiome; material: fecal sample | place: Denmark | collected 2008 | reverse complement strand
CGGTAATATGATAACACATTTCCCGGAAAAACACAAGAGTTTGCAACCGTCAGCGTTTATTTTTTGTGTATTTTTCAAACCTTCACCGGAACTCCGCAAAGTCATAACCACCGTAGCAATGGACAGCAATATAGAAGAAGGAACTCTGCATCCGAACCGTGACGGAGCTTGGATTGCGATACGGAAAAAATCTGCGTAGCGATCTTTCACAGAGACCGGGGGGGAGTCAGCATACCAGAGAAGCATTCAGAACCGTGCTTCGGGAGACAGGGCTTGTTCAAAGCCTCAGCGGTACCGGAGATTGCTTTGACAATACGAGAATGGAAAGCTTTTTGCGACCTTGAAGAAGGAAAAATCGGCTACAAGCTGACGCAGGGTCAGGTGAAGAGCATCATTTTCAGGTACATATTCGTGTACTATAACCGGATCCGCATATCCTCGGTCAATCCCGGAGAGATTTCCCCGGTTACATATCGCGAAGGGGCTGAAGCGAACGCGCAGACGGTCGCCTGATGTCGCCGCGCCGCACCTGAATAACCTTCGTTCCGCTACGCTCCACTCCCACTTTGTAAATCGGGGGCGGTTATCGATCGCTTTCATGTTCAGCGAAATTCTCAAAGTAAATGCAACAGTAATAGAACAGTTCGAAGGCAACAAACTGTCAGTTTGCGATTAATTCTTCGCTGAAAGAACGATATCTTTTTCAGCGGCGCGATACAACATTGCGAACCGAAAAAGATATCGGTTCGGAAAACCCAGAAACCACAACCGTTTCCGTTCATAAGGATGTATTTTCTTATGAGAGATTGGTCGCAACCTCTGTTATGGAGGCTGCGGCCTTTTCTCTTTCTGTGGTGGATCACGGCCTTGACGATTCTGCGATAGCAAGCATCTCCTTTATGGTTGCAAGGTCTACAAGTCCGACACCGGTAAAGTAGATGTCAACGCCCACCCGCTTATGCCCGTTCACCGTTTCACTGTTGTGAACCTCGATTCGCTTGATGATCTTATTGACCACCTCCGGCGTAAGTGTTTCCATACTGGAGTACTCCCTGAGTCCTGCCAGCAAAAGTCGAATATCCACGCTCTCCCGTTCGAGTTCGGCCAGCTCTTTTTCCTTCGTGCTGACGGATTGCAGTAGCTCGGCCTGCTCTTTTTCGTACTTTGCTGCCATACGGGAATAACGCTCGTCAGATAGCTTGCCCGCAAAATTATCCTCATAGAGTTTGGCAATTAGCCGGTCGATTCCATCGATACGGTGTTTTCCGGCAGCGATGTCCGATTTGATAGATCGGATATTCTGATCTTTCCCCGCAGATTGTTGCTTTCCAATCATTTGCAGAAAGAATGATTCGTGACAGGTGACGAAATCTGCAAGATCGCTGACCGCCACTGAGACGATTTGTTCCAGCGCGACATTCCGGATATAGTGAATTGTGCATTCTCCTCGACCGGACTTGTAATTGGCACAGCGAAAAAATTCCTGATTTGTTTTCAAACTCTTAGCCGCACAAAAGTGGAGCTTTGAACCGCAGTCTGCACAAAAAACCAATCCGGAAAACAGGCTTGTTTTCCCCGTCGCAGTCGGGCGGCGCTTATTTTTGCGCAGCTCCTGCACTCTGAGCCAAGTATTTTCGTCAATGATCGCTTTCCTACCGTGAACAGCGTACCCTTGCCAAGCATTTAGGCTTCTGCGATTCTTGTTGGTCTACAAGTAAAGCAATACTTAAAAACGGAGATGTCGAGTATATCCCAATAAAGCCTATGACCTTTGAAGAAATCTCCCACTCCGCCAGCCGCAAGTCCGATAAGGCTGCGGAGCGGACTTACAACATGGCTATAGCAAAGCTACGGGAACACATTCTCCAAGATCCCACATATCAGTATTTACTCGGGTAAAAGATACCACCAAAGTCATCAACATATCTTATAAGACTGCATAAAAATCACCGTGCCCCATTTATGCCGCACGAGCCTTGTTATACTGTTATTGTAAAGATGTGAAAGTCGGGAGGCGTGGATATGCAGTATTATAAGTTAGTTGCTTCACTTGCGGGAGAGGAAGTTGCTGCAACACGGAAAAGGGATTTCGCTGAGAGAATTGCAATTTCAGCTAAGAGCAATGCGTTTAATAAGCTCTTTCATGATCGTGTGTTTTTCTGTGTGGCGGATATCATAGACAATATACTAACCGCGGGAATCATCTGTGCGGAGGATGTAGATATCAACCAGCAATTTCAAAAATATGCGACTGCGTTGGATATGAAGCTGAACGAGAGCTTACAAACGGAAGAAATAACATTTCATGCACTTCGGAACCTGCTTTCTCAGTCGGAACATAACAACTATATTGAAGATGCCGAAGATGTTTTTGAGCAATTCGGACTGGGAAAGCTGGGCGCAAGGTATTGTCGTGATCTCTCATTCAGAGAGAATCTGATCAACGAAGCGGACAAGACGGATATATATAATAGAGCAGTGAGACTTCTAACGATGAAGCAATTATTGCCCGAGCTGGATCGCATTTACGCAGGGAGAACATCTTCTGAAATTACCGGTCACCCTGTCCACTATATGGTGCAGACGGACGACGGGGATATTTGCGAAAAATCCGTTGAGCTTCTGTTGCAATCACTCTATGCCAACGGCAGACTGCAAAACAGGCGTTACAGCACGATTGCTTTTGAACTCGGATGTGAGATTCCCCGTCAGACCTATGACCAGCTTTATAAAAGCAATTCAGGCGGTGCAGTGATTGTGTTATATCGCGCAGGTTGCGACGATGCGGATGATCTGGCCGATGGCAGCCGGGACACAATTGACTGCTTGTGCAACGCTATGAAAAAATATCGCAATCAGGTGCTGACTGTTTTCTGCTTGCGGCGAGAATGCAGCAGTACAAAAGAATTTTTCTTTGAAAATCTCGGCACTACAAGCTTTATTGAACTACAAGAAGAATTTGCACAGGGTAAATGCGCAAAAGACTACCTGAAAATGCTTGCCCGTGAAAATCACATTCGTACAGACAAAAAGCTGCTTGAGCGAGTTGAAGAAGAAAAAAGCTACCTTGCGCCGGATTTGCAGTGTATCTTTGACGAGTGGTATAACCGTAAGCTAAAGACCGTTATTTACCCGCAGTACAAAGAAACAGCGACCGTAAAACGCGAAATTGCCAAAGCCAAGCCGAAGGGCACCGCATATGATGAGCTGATGGAAATGGTCGGTCTTAACGAGGCCAAGAAGGTTATTCTGCAGGCACTGAACTACCGCAAAGCGCAGAAACTCTTTGCGGACAAGGGCATGAAAACGGATTATCCCTCTATGCACATGGTGTTCACCGGCAATCCCGGTACAGCCAAAACCACCGTTGCTCGCCTCTTTGCCCGAATCATGCGGGAAAACGGACTTCTGTCCAAAGGGCAGCTGGTTGAAGTAGGGCGGGGCGACCTGGTGGGGAGATATGTAGGCTGGACAGCGCAGACGGTGCAAAAAAAGTTCAAGCAAGCAGAGGGCGGCGTGCTGTTCATCGACGAAGCCTATTCATTGGTAGATGACAGAGACGGCTCGTTCGGCGATGAGGCCATTAATACTATTGTTCAGGAGATGGAGAATCGTCGGGACAGCACGATAGTGATTTTGGCCGGTTATCCGAAGAAAATGGAGGACTTTTTGCAAAAAAATCCCGGACTGCGCTCCCGAATTGCTTATCATGTGCCTTTTGCGGATTACACCGTGGAGGAGCTGTGCAAGATCGCCGAGCTGATCGCCAAAAAGAAGGGGCTGTATTTTGACAATCAAGCGAGGGAAAAGCTGACTGCCGTTTTTGAAACGGCACGGAGGCAAGCGGATTTCGGCAACGGACGATATGTCCGCAACATGATTGAGAAGGCAAAAATAGCACAGGCCACAAGGCTAATTACCGCGGATTATGAGTCCGTCACACAGAAGGACATCATAACGTTATGCGCCGAGGATATTGAAATGCCGAAGGTTTCAGCACCGATCAGGCCGCAGATTGGCTTTTCGGTATGATTTTACATACCAGGTGATCTGTTTTTGTCCCATAGTGTCTTGTAGTATGAATAAACCTGTGGTATAATATTCGTGAAAAGGAAGTGACTTTATGCCTGTAAAACAACCGAAAAAGCTGCTGATTATGAACATTCTGGACATTCTGCGGAAGTATTCCGACGAAGACCACCGCCTGAGCCAGAAGGACATTGCCGAGATTCTGAAAACCGAATACGACATGACCGCCGACCGCAGGGCTATCCGTCGAAACATTCTGAATCTGATGGACTGCGGCTATAACATCGAATACAGCGAGTCCATCCGCATGGTACCGAATCCGAAAACCGGTGAGCCGGAGGAGAGCTATCTATGGTCGGATTTCTACCTGGAACGGGAGTTCACCGACGGTGAGCTGCGGCTGCTCATTGACAGCCTACTGTTTTCCAAACATATTCCCTACAGTCAGTGCAAGGCACTGGTGGACAAACTGGAGGGCCTATCCAATGTGTATTTCCGCAGCCGGGTGAAGCATATCGCCCGCCTGCCGGAGGACAAAACTGACAACAAGCAGCTGTTTTTGACCATCGAGCTGCTGGACGAGGCCATCAGCCGAGGCAGGAAGGTCAGCTTCAAGTATCTGGAATACGGAACAGACAAGCGACCGCACATCAAAACGCGCCCAGACGGCACGGAGCGCGTGTACATCATTTCTCCCTATCAGATGGCGGCAAAAGAGGGAAAGTATTACCTCATCTGCAACTATGACAAATACGATGACATTTCCAACTATCGCCTAGACCGCATCACAGAACTGAAAATTATGGACGAGCCGGCTAAACCCTTTGACACACTGATATGGACCAACGGCCGAACCTTAGATCTTGCCACCTATATGAAGGAGCATCCCTATATGTATTCCAGCGACAACATCCGAGCGGTATTCCGGGTGGCAAAGGCCATGGTCAGCGATGTTATCGACCTGTTTGGCACGGAGGTGACATTCTCCAACGAGGACGATACGGGCGTTACCGTGTCGGCTTTTACCAACGAAATGGCAATGGAACAGTTTGCCATGAACTTCGCCCCGGATGTAACGGTGCTGGAGCCCACACGGTTAAGAGAAAAGGTAAAAAACGCTTTGGAGAAAGCGTTGGAGAAATATAAATAAGAGGAGAGAGACAAATGAAGTTTTACACATTGGACGGAAATGAAATTGATAAGCCAGAATTCGTTGAAAAATACGGGAACAGCTATTATATGGACTGTAAGAGATACATCCCGCGTGTTGTACAAAACAGTAGATTCGTTGAAAATCACATAGATACGCTTTTGAAAAACGGAATTCAAAAGCCGCTAGATGTTGTTCACATTTTAGCTTGGAAGATTGGGAAAATCAAGCATTCGGAGAGTCAGGATAGTTTTGTTTACGCTAATGATTGGAAAAACGCTGAACAATTTAGGGCGTACCGTTATAACCGTAAATTTGATATTCAAACTATTTCTGAATACATCACCAATAACATTACGCAGCTTGAGAAGAAAGCTGAAAGCGACCCCCAGCAGGTGCTTTGTGAGTTAAGAGACCTGCATATCAATGGACTTGGAACTGTGTATATTATCACATTACTGTATTTTATCTCCCGTGGACAATACCCAATCTATGACCGATTTGCATGGAAAGCCATTCAGGCAATTTGTGATGACAAAAAGCCAGGTGATGTCATTCATGCTTCAGAGTTGCCAGAGAAAAAATCACACGCCTTTGATACAGTCTTTGATACACATATGATTCCGTATATGGAAAAACTGAAAAGTGTATTTGGTTCGGCATACCAAGAAAGTAGGGATGTTGATCGGGCACTTTGGGTATATGGTCATAAGTTTTGAGTAATAGGATAGCTTCGAGAGAGGGCGGCATTTTTGTGTTGCCCTCTTTTTGCCCCGCGCTCTGTGCTAAGCGGATACGGCGGCAGGTAACGCACCTGCCGCCGCAGCTTATTTATCCAACCATTTCTTGATGGTTTTGTTGGTGTTATGCCGCTGCACAGTACCCACCACCGCTGCAATGTTGGCATCACGCCGTGCTTTTGCAGCAATTGTGTTCTGCCGATCCAGAAGCTCGTTCTGCTCCATTGCCAAGGCATTGGCCTGTTGCTGTTCCTGCAGACGCATTATGTCCAGTCTGCGCTGTTCATTTTTATCAAAGCTGTCAATTGCCTGACGAACATCGTAGTCTGAGGTGGAGATCATATCGTAGATATACTGCAATGCATACGCGTCCCGATATTGAGCGGGAACGATACGTGTTTGCCCATAAAGCGTCGCCAGTTCCTGCTTGAGTTGTGCGAGTTCTTGCTCCATTTTCTCAATCTGCGCCTGATGCTCCGCTTCCCATGCGCTGCGCTCCGTCTGATACTGCGGAAGAAGCACGGATTCATATTCCGCCAGAGCCTTTTCGTACTCCGCATCAAACTGGCGCTGCTGTTCATTGGCGGCTGCCTGTGCGTCGGCGTACTGCTTTCTGTATTCATCGGAATTGTGAATTTGCGCAATCGCCGCCGCTTTCTGCTTGCGGTAAATGCCGAAGTAATATGCCGCCGGCCAGATAAAAACGGACGCTGTAATGAGCAGTACCAGTAAAACACTGCCACTGAATGACGCAAGGAGGAATAAAATCACAATCGGTCCAAGCATCAGCAGCCAATTGATTTTGCAGCCGTGCTTGATGGGCGGCTCTGTGTAAGCTGCCTGCTTGCGAACCGGCGGCTGCGGCTCCGTCTTGCCAAAGGCTTCCGCACGCTTTCGCGGCAAAAGGCTTTCCAGCGTGTCGATTCGAAGCTGCAAATCCAATGCGCGTTTGACGATTGTTTCCTGTTTTTGTTGTTCCACGGTTTTACTTCCTTTCTAATTTTCTGTTGCTTTTAACGATTTTCTTTCAATTTGTCTGCGATTAATCTCGCAAAAACTGATGAAAATCCGGGATTGCTTCCATATTCAGCCGCTTCGCCATGGTGCAGTTGGGCAAGGTTTCGATAATCTCCCGCCATGCGGCAAACTTTTCCTTCAGTGAGGCACTATCACACATACACACCAGAAATGCAGCCTCCGGTGTGCTGAATCGATAATTTATCTTTTGCAGATGCTCCCGCATATCACGGGAGCTGATAAAACGGTAAATATCCATTTATTTCTCCTTGCATTTCAAATGAAATCCATCCAGCTAATCTGCCGGATTTCCAAACTTTTTCCTTTTGCTTAAGTATAGGACAGTGCATGGTCTGTTTTCGGTTCATCCGAACGGATGTGTAAAAAAAGAAAAGCCCGTTTTCGGGCTTTTCAAAATATGACTTTGTACAATTGATTTTTAGTACACAAATAGTGAAATCACGGCCTTACTTGTTATCGTTTTGCAGTTTCTCACGAACTTCCATCAGAATTTTCCCAAGCAGGTTTTGGCCCTCCTTGTCCTTACACCGTTCACAGGTGCATTTTCCCCAGCGGTTATCGTGCCAATGATTTCCCTCTTCCAAATATGCGTCCCCGGTAGACTTGAGCATCTCGGCGAGCTTCGGAACAGAGAATTTGGCATACAAAATCTCTCTCATAATAGCAGGAGATTTTTCGTCCCAGTCTGCCAGCAAATTTGGCTCTTTTTTGCCCATTTGCTTTGCCCTCACAGGATTTTTCTGTAGGGTGTACTTGATTTTATCTTCCTCCGTCGAACACTTTTGAGCTTGAAATGCAGCCTCGGCGTTCGGATATATCAAGCCCTTGTATTCAAACGGACATTGATAGAAGTTAGAAAGAAATCGGTATTCATCTCTGAATGAAGTAATTTTATCCATGACAGCTACTCCTTATCAATCAGGTCAAGTGCGTTTTTGATTTTGTTATATACCAACTGATTCGGATAATACCTGTAATCGGCAAATACAGATATTCCGTTTTTACAGTAATGCTCCAATATAGCGGCGGCGCAGGCGGCACTGCGGCTTTGTCCGTATTCACATTGGCAGAGAATATCAAGCCCATCGTTATGTGCTTTGCGAATGAAATCGGCAAGCCGGTCGGCTTCGGGAAGATATGTATCTACCGTCAAGCCGTAATCCGGCAAAACTTCAATATCAATGTCGTGAACCCGTACATAAAAAACACGGTCGGCCTTGCCTTTGTAATCCACTGGCGGAAGAACATCCCTCATCCTTTTTGACGGCGGGTCATAAAAACTGATTACAGCCGTGTTTTCGGGAAACCCGTTCTCCAAAAGGGCTTCGGCGGTCTTTCTGGAACAAATATCAATTTTCGTCCTCACAATGCTCCTTTGCGTAGAGTTCCATCATCTTTTTGATGGCTTTTTCATAGGTCTCATAGCAAGACATATCGGCCTCAAGGGGAGATTGATGCTCCATTACTTCCAGTGGAAGCGAGCGAAGATAATATCGACGGGGGAAATTATGTTCAATCGACCAAATAAGTCCGCAAAGAATTTCCGTAGTTGCATCAAACTCATAGGGCTTGCAGTTATCCGGATAGGTGTTATACCCTGTGATTTTGCAAATCCATTCAAAAATCGAAAGGTCGGCGCGAAGAACGACGTTGTATTCCTTTTCCTTTTCAAAGAAAATGTAGGTTGCATAAATCTCTTTCATTACGGCTTGAACATCCAGTTTCAAATCGGTCAGATCGTTAAAGACGTCTTGCCAAAAGCAGCATAGGCGGCTGCGTTCCGTTTCTCTCTCGGTGGGCCGTACATTTTTCATTCTGTTTCCTCCTCTGACTGAAAATCTATTTTCATTCCGTGGCGCGCTCTCCTTACTGTAATTATTATAGCACAAACCGTGCGCCTTTTTCGGTACATACGGCAATTTATACTGTAATCACTTAGAATCATGTGGCATCGAAAGGGTGTATTTATATAAGCAACTCCGAAAGCAATCCAATCAGGCTTTTGCTGGACGATATCCGCCCCGCTCCCGTTGGATATACGCATTGCCGCAGTGTCAATGAGGCAAAAAAACAGATTCTTCGTGCGGAAGATCGCAAAGCGAAAATTGAAATCATCGAGTGCGATCACGATTTGGGAGATTACGCCCATGGCGGAGGCGACGGGATTAAGCTTCTTGATTGGCTTGCGGAAAGGCAGACCTTTTATCCCGTTGCCCTCCACACTATGAACCCGGTCGGTCGGGAAAATATGAGGCGGGAAATTGAACGATATTGGAGGTAAATAGAATAAATGAAATAGGCGGGCTGTTCCTGCAACAGAAACAGCCCGCCTATTGCTATGCATCAATAATTTCTGAGTTTACAATATCCGTAGCCCGATTTCGAATGCTATTCATCCACCTGACCCACTTCATTTGATCTGTGGTTTTCAACTCTTCGGTGATACCCTCCGCCGCAGCCATTTGTTTTGTCAGTCGGGCAAATATCTCCTCGGCCTGTTGGTTAACATCGGCAAGGTAGCCGTTCAACTTGTCAGTGGTTAGCAAGTTGGCATATAGCACCCGACGATGCTCTTTGAGATACCGGAGGTGCCGCTGGCCCCAAATGCCGATGGTATGCTGTTCTTCGGGTTCATCATCTCCGGCAATCAGGTAGTAATCTCCGACAAGCTCATATCGCAAGCCTGTCCGCTCATCTGTGTTGAATTTTTCCATTGTATCGTCCTCCTAATGATTTTCTGCAATCATTGTAGCAGGAGAAGAGGAGAAAATCGAATGTGCGAAAAAAGAGAACCAAGCAGCATTATTGCTGCTCGGCTCTCTTTCTCCATTGCCTGTCCGGTTATGGTGATATTATGTTTTACTGCCTTATCAACGAAAACCGAACGGTTTCTGGGTTTTTTCGTGTCATTTTTCAAGGTGGAATTCAAAAGATATCGTTAAACTTCAGTTTAGAAAACCGCATTGAATAATATACAGCATTGATCTGCTCTCCTCATCC
>ULVD01035162.1_pt1 | contig 9967 bp, 10 predicted proteins | sample 1959101 | NCBI WGS metagenome assembly ULVD01 (sample SAMEA4835777, study PRJEB28245) | human gut metagenome | biome: gut microbiome; material: fecal sample | place: Denmark | collected 2008 | reverse complement strand
ATGCAAATCCGAAATATGGGCAATAGAAAAATTGTCAAACGATTCAGGCAAGTCTTTAGATGTTACTGTTAAGTGGTTTGTTTCTACCGACAGATTTCCCCAAATTACCCAACTGACCATAATTAAAATCAGAAGCACAACAAGTATAATTATTTTTCGCTTTTGTATCTTTTTCACGATGTTATACCTCGCCATTATAAATCCTATCCCCACAAATTCCGATTTATAAAAGCACACCGCTTTGAAATTTCTCGATCAGCGTCTGCGGAATATTCAGACCGTCACGAAGAAAAGCGTCGGCATTTTCATATTGTTCATCAGATCAATTATCTTTGAAAGACGGTTTTTTCCCGCAGAACATTTATGTCTGCTTCCGTTGCGTCTGACAGATGTGCGGAACGGATCAAAAGTCCCGAAGAAATGACGCGCCCCTGCATCGTGCGCAATCCGCCCATATCCCTGGCATTCAATTTTTTTCAAAAGAAATTGATCTGTAATTCATTTTGATTTCCTTAAAGAAACATCCGATAAGCTGTGTTGTTCCCGCCCGGTTATGACGAATCGGAATTCTTTATTTGCTCTGTTCAAGATAAAATATTTTAACGGATCTTATCGCGCTTCCTCCGGGGTATTCAAAGACCTCGCCGAGCGCGAAAAAGCTCCCGTCAGCACTGCACACACGCAGCCGCTCACCGTCCGTGAATGAGGTACCCAGCTTCTTCTGATATATTTCGCACCCGGATCGGAAAAGCCTTTCAAAAAACCCGGGCAGAACAACACGCCGAAGCCCGGTAAAAAGACTTTCCACCGGCAAAAGCCGTGCTCCCCTTTCCTTTGGCGTCATATTCTCAAGCTCCTCCGGCGTGTTAGCATCGGCAAGAGTGAAATTTCCTACCGACGTCCTTCGAAGCTCTGCCATGACACCGCCGCAGCCGAGCGCAGCTCCGATGTCGGCGCAAAGCGTTCGTATATATGTTCCGGACGAACAGGAGACGTCAAGCATATATCTTCCATCGCGTGCATCAAGCGGCTCACAGGTGATAGAATGTATCGTCACCGGACGGGCCTGCCGTTCGACTGTCTGACCCTTGCGTGCAAGATCGCACAGCTTCTGACCGCCGACCTTGAGCGCGCTGTACATAGGCGGCGTCTGCATTATTTCCCCGCAAAAACCTGCCGCGGCGGATATGACCGCGTCTGCTCCGGGCAGGCATTCCGAATGCGAAAGCACCCTGCCCTCTATATCCTCAGTGTCGGTGGTGATTCCAAGCTTCATAACCGCGCGGTAAGATTTGTCGTGTACCGCAAGATATTCCGACGCTTTTGCGGCTCTGCCTACCAGCACCACAAGCACCCCGGTCGCCAGCGGGTCAAGCGTACCGGTGTGACCGACCCGCCGCGTACCGTAAAGCCTACGCACCTTACCGACCACATCAAATGAGGTAAAACCCTGAGGCTTATCCACCACAAGGACCCCGCAAGGCTCCTGGGACATATCCATGCGCTTCCCGTCAGCCATGCGCTTCTGTCTCCGTATCCTCCGCCGAGGCGGGGCTTTTATTGAAAACGACATGAGCCGAGTAGATGGGCATACCCTGCGAGGTGAAATTGCGTTCGTACTCGGTCATTATATTTCCATTTGCAAGCTCCGAGGCGTGAAGATCGCGCGTCATGGCGGTTACTTCAAGTCCTGCCGCCTCAAACTGTTCAAGCGACCAGTCGAACAGCCCCTCGTTATCCGTTTTGAAATGCAGCTCCCCGCGCGGTATCAGCAGACGGCGGTAAAGCTCAAGAAATCCGGGCGCTGTAAGCCGACGCTTGGCATATCCTTTTTTAGGCCACGGATCGCTGAAATTCAGATAAATTCTTGAAAATGTATTTTCGGGGAACATGCCTTCAAGATCCTGCGCGTTGCCTATGATAAATCGCAGATTATCCGGACGGGCGTCCGCGCTTGCCGCCGCCTTCTCAAGAGCCGTTACCGCCACATCGGCTACACGTTCAACGGCAATGATTCCGGAAGCGGGATGTGCCGCCGACAGACCGACCGCAAAATCCCCTTTGCCGCATCCTATTTCAAGCTCAAGCGGCATTGACGCGCCGAATATCTCACGGCTTACCTCCGCCGACCCGCTAAGCTCCGAATATCCCGATCCTCCCGGCTCAAAGCGCAGCAACAATGCCGAGCACGCTTCAATTCTTTCACCGGAATGCTTCTTTTTTCTCATTCTCATCTTGAAATCCGTCTCCGAATCTGTTATAATATAATACAAGTATGCTCTGGACGTCAAAATCGACTTTTTAATCAGAGATCAATACAGTATACCACATTTTCCGTTGCAATGCAAATACTTAGCTTCAAAATCCGAAAAAAATCCAAATACTCCCCACACGACCGGATACAAATCCGGCTTACAATATCCCAAAGAAAGGTACTTCAATGAACAAACAACTGTTCCTTGACGAGCTGGGCGCGCATCTTGCCTCACTTGGAGCCGACGAAAAAACCGTCGCCTCACAGAAAGCTAAGATGGACGCGTATCTGCGCTCAAAGAATATGGAAGACATTGACGTTGATCCAGGCAAGATGGCAGAGGGAATAATGGAAAAGCTGCGCGCCGAATCCGCCGGCTCAGAGCCGGAAAGCTCCGCCGCAGACATACATACTTCCGCTCCGTCATCCGCCGCGGGAAAAGAAAATGCAAGACCCGCTCCCGCAATTATGGATAAGCTTCGCTCTGACAAGCAACGCCCCTCCGCAAGCGGTGAAGAAAATAACGGAGGTCAGAAAGCTGCGTCAGACGTTTCCCCTTCCAATGACCCGCTTTCGGCACTTGACGCAAAGCCGCGCCGCAGCAGCCCTGCGGAACATTCCCATACTCCCGAAACGGAAAAGCAGGAGGCTGCGCAAAGAGCCGAAAAGAATGCACCAAATAAACGTCCGGAGTCAGTTGCGGTCAGCACAAAAACACCGCCAAAGCCCGTTCCGGCAAATCACGACCAAGCAGACGACGACTTTGAGAGCGACGGCGAGGTGAAAAGCAGCGCCATCTCAAAGAACCGCACTCTTTACACTGTTCTGTTCTGCCTGGCAATACCGCTTGCCGCAATATTGGCAGTCGTTGTTGCCGCAGCGTTTCTGGGGCTTGTGTTTATACTTGCCGCAATTGCAATTCTGTTCGTGCTGGCTCTTATCGTTATTGTTGCCGCGGGCTGCTCGGTAGCTCTTATAGGGATCATCTACGGGGCATACAAGATAGTCACTGGCCTTGTACCTGTCGGAATGTACGAGATCGGTCTTGGAATCACAATCGGCGGCATTGTAATGTTTGTCGGAATAATCATGTATAACATCGCCATCAGACTTGTCCCCTACCTCATGAAAAAGCTGGCTCAGCTTGTCGGCTTTGCCTTCAAAAGTACCCGTGATGGCTTTATCGCCATGAAAGGAGCGCTGGAAAAGCTATGAAGCCTACCTCGGTCATCTTTATTATCGTTTCGGTAATTCTTGCCTGCACCGGACTGCTTCTGTGCATGAGCGCCGAAAACCTTGCAGTCGAGCAAGGAGTTGCACTGTTCAATCAGCAGGGCGACAGCGAAAACAACTATACCGAATCCTTTGACATTGACGAGGAATACCTCAAAAAAATAGTTGTCTCCCTCAACGACGTCAGTGTAAACGTATACGGTGGAGCTGAAAAAAGCCATATTGACCTCATCAACTTCAATAACGGCAGCTATGACCTGACATCGAGCAAGTCACAGCTCAATCTGTCGGATATATCCGGAATTTCAGGGCTTATCAATCTTGATACCTTCAAGATCAATTTTGACGGCTTCCGCAACTACCTGAACTACTGGAAGTACAGGAACAAGGACAGAACGGTAAACCTTTACCTTTCGGATGCCGCGGCGGTCATTTCCGTCGAAATTCAGACACAGACCGGAGATATTTTGCTTTCCGACCTTGCAATCGACTGCGACTATGAGCTTACGGCAAACGAAGGCTCCGTCACGGTAAACAACGTATCCACCATCTCCACTATAACGGTCGATTCCTCAAAGGAAACGGTAGCCAAGCTGAATGGCGTATCAGCCCGCGAGCTGATATTTACCGCCGCGTCTGACGGATATGTTGAAATTGAGGAGAGCAGCTTCACGCACAAGATCGACGTTTCTATCAAAAACGGAGATTTCAAATACGTGCGCACGGAGCCGGATTTTTCAGGCTTCAATGTTTCTCTCAGCGCCTCGGGAATAATTGATGTGTACGGCAAAAGCTACAGCGGCAGCTTTTCGGAGCAGAACGTAGAAATTTCTCTCCGTCCGATCACTCCCACGGAAGAAACCGGAGCAGTAGATGCTGAAACCACCGCCGACTCCACCCCCGAAACCGAAGCTCCCACCGGGCCGGAGGAAGCAAATTCAATTACCGTGACAGTCAAAAACGGGAACATCACAATAACCGGCAAAAACTGAAGCATGATTGATGCTGTCATATTCACGGCAATGTCTGAAATGGTAATGGTTTCGATTTGACAACGTGATTGAACAACCAAGAACAAATAACCAATGGGCTGTTTTGAATGCAATTTTGTATGCACTCAAAGCAGCCCGTTCTTTAATATGCCACAGGTCGTGAAGCGTATTAAAAATGCGAAGTAATATTTCACTCGTTCCGCAAGGAAAGAATTTCATTGAAAAAGACGATTGCGGATGCAATCGTCTTTTTCTGGTGCCGGTGGCGGGGGTCGAACCCGCATGCCATTGCTGGCAAAGGATTTTGAGTCCTCCTCGTCTGCCAATTCCAACACACCGGCATAATTTGAGCACCCAACATTCTGAGCAGATTTTATTATATCACACAGTTGCAAAAAAATCAAGACTTATCGCGGATTTTTCACGGTCTTTCGCTTTTTAGTTTGAATCGCAGTAAAGCCCCGATATCGCCCCGCACCGTATCGATCATTGAAAAAGCGAGGGACAGCGGAGGTTTTACAACCTTCCGCTGTCCCCGGGTAAATATTTCTTATTCGGCTGTGCCTGCTTCATGCGCGGAGCTATTTTCCGCCGGCTTTCCAAGATACTCGGGAAGTCTCATACCCGCCATGTCAAACAGCTCGGTAAGGGGAGGAACGGATTTGTACAGTCCTGAAATAAATCCAGCAGTACTGCTCTTCCCGTCAGCGCCTCCCTGACCGTTGTCCCACACTGTGACCTTGTCGATCTTGAGGTTCTTGATCGCATCGACCTGAATGCGGGTCAGATCCTCAAGCTTATCGGTAACCATAAGCCTTATAGCGGCATTGGCGTCTCCGCCCGCGGAGGCAACCACCTGTGCAAGACCTTCAGCCTGCTTGACAAGAATTTCTCTTGCACCGGCAGCCTCTGCCTGCATCTTCATCAGTATAGCGTCGGCTTCACCGCGCGCTTTGCGGCGCATCTGCTCAGCCTCAGCCTCGGCTTTAAGCTCGGCTTCCTTTTTGGCAATTTCAGCCTTTACAATTATATCAGCCTCAAGTCTTGCCTTTTCAAGCGTTGCACGGGCATTTTCCGCGTCACGCTGTGCGGCGTAGGATTCCTCGAGAGCCCTTGCAGCCTGAATATTTTCGGCGGCAACTGCGCGCTTGTTGGCTTCCGCCTCGCGTTCGCGCCGGGTGGCGTCCGACTCTGCGATCTTCGCCTTTGCCTCATTTTCACCGGCTATTGCCTCGGAGTTTGCGCGGGAAACATTGATCCTCTGGTCTTTTTCCGCCGCCGACGCACCGATAGCACCGTTTCTGTCCGCCTCAGCGACCGAGATCTTTGCATCGTTTATCGCCTTTGCGGCAGCTTCCTTACCGAGAGCGGCAATATATCCGCTTTCGTCGTCAATATCGGTAACGTTGACGTTGATAAGCCTAAGACCTATCTTCTTCAGCTCGGTTTCAACGTTTCCGGATACAGCGTCGAGGAATTTATCGCGGTCGGTATTGATCTCCTCAATATCCATCGTGGCTATGACCAGACGAAGCTGACCGAAAATAATATCCTTGGCAAGCTCCTGGATCTCTGCCAGCTTCAGTCCCAGAAGTCGCTCAGCTGCGTTCTGCATGACACCGACCTCGGTGGAAATACCGACGGTAAAGCGTGAGGGAACGTCAACACGGATATTCTGATGAGACAGCGCATTGGTCAGATCGACCGGAATCGAAAGCGGCGTCAGATCAAGGTAATCGTACGACTGAACGATAGGAACGATGAATGCTGCTCCGCCGTGAATGCATTTGGCTGAACGCTGCGTGCCGTCGCGGTTTGTACCTACCTTACCGTATATAACCATGATTTTATCGGAGGGACACTTTTTGTACCTCGACGCAAACACGACTACAAGGGCAAAGATCACTACCGCCACAGCGATAATAATGAGTGGCAGTGTTGCGGAAAGTCCGCCGGCAAGCATCGGAATGAAATGGGTCATGGTGTTGTTTCCTTTCTTTATTTGATTGTTCTTGGGTTATTGAACGTTATTGTTATGCACGGATGTTTTTTCTTCCGCCCGTGAAATACGGACGTTTATCTCGTCAAGATACATATCCGCATCTGCGTCAGCAAGCACCGGCAGATCCGCTATACGTGTGCCGTCGCGTAAGGTGAGCACAATGTGCCTGTATTGGGTCCTTCCCTCATACACAGCACGGCTCGTTTCGGTGCTTGAATAACATACAGGAGCAAGCTTTGTATACGCGCACTCTTTGAAATAGTCCACGGTCTTACCGTCCGTCAGGCTGACGCGCCTCTCTCCGATGCAGATAGCATCCGGCTTGAGCATAAATCCGGACAGCGAGTACACGGATGAGCGCTCCTTGCCGTCCCCGCCCTTTTTGAACAGTGCATCGGGATCATCAAAATAATAGGTATCAAAGAAAACCGGCTCGGTATGATGATCTTCTGCGGTCTTACCGTAGCGCTGGTCGTTTTTGTATCTTCTTGCGTCGGTATTTATGAATTTATGCGCAAAATCATTGCGGAAGGACTCATCAAGCCCCGCGGCGCATTCATCAAGCTCGGAATCCTTTATCCTTGTAGCTGAAATACAAGTCGCAAGTATCACCCCGGCGGCAAGCAACGGAAAGCCTATCATCCTCATAAGTCCGCGCGGCAGACCGTTTGTACTTGCGAGAAAAACGACCATAATAAATCCCACGGCAATAAGCGCCGCGGATATGACTATCGGATATGTTTTGTTTACCTGACTGAAATATTTTTTATTCCGCTCGTAATTCATAAAGAGCATTCGCCTCCGATTTGTTCCGGAAAACAGGTACTTTTATTTTTTATTTTCGGCGTCCGACGACAGCGGCTCAACCACAAGCACTCCGCTTTCGCTGACCGCCACAACCCTTACATAGTTGCCGGTCTTAAGCTCCCTGTCGGCAGTTGTGATCGCCGCATACTCACAGAATTTATCCTGGAGCGTGATCGTTACCTTTCCGGAGCCCGAGCCGCCCGCAGGAACTGGAATGTAGACCTGAGCCACCTTTCCGATGGCGTTGGATATGTCGATATTTCCGGAGGACTGCAAACCATAGATGGCTTTCATAAGGAACGCAATTCCAACAAGCGTTGCTACTCCGGCAGCAACCGAAATTAGTATCGCCGCCCAGTCAGGAAGTGAGGTCTCCAGAAGTGCGACACCGAGCCATCCGGTGATGCAAAGCATCGAAAGAATGCCCCGAACCGTAAAGAGGGACAATCCGTCGTCCGCCGACAGAGAATCAGAAGCATCGGTATCGGGTATTCCATCTCCGTCGGTATCAATATCATCCGGAGTATTGTCCGAACCGATCCCTATCAGCTGAAGCACGGTCTGAAGTACAAGTATCACAGTCGAAGGAATGGCGATAAGCGCAAATATCTGCTGAGTCAGCTCAAGTCCGTTCCACCAGTTTATCATGGATATCTTCCTTTCTCAATAATGTTGTTATGAATAGTGCCAAAGCGGATCACGCCTGCATGAGACGGTCCACCATTGCATCCGAGCTGCTTTTTATGACCGAGGCATAATATGCGATAACAATGATCTCAAGCGCGGTGTTCAGCCTGCGTTTGGCTCCGCTGATCTTCTCCTCATAGTCGGAGGTGACTCTCTCTATGCACTCGCGAAGTGATCCCTCATTTGTTTCTCCGTCCGAGTTCATCAGCTCGTCAAGAATACGGCAGATATAATCGTAAAGCTGAGAATCGCGGATTATATCGTCCGAACGGTCATAAACACGCCCGTTGATATAGGATATGAGAAAAGCAATCTTATCGAGCTGCATACACGAACGCAGCATATTGATTATAAGTATATGCGCCAGCTGGTCGATATTATACTTTTTGAGCTTTGCGTTTTCCACCCATCCGCGCTTGGTCCAGTTCTGCAATGTCGATCCGTCAATTCCCGATATCTCCCTTATCTGCGACAGCATGATTCCGTCCTGAATATAGAAGATCTTTTTCAAAAACTCCATTCCCGTGACATTACCCATCGCATCACGCCTAAGCAGTGTACCCGGGATGAGCACGTCGTTTATCTGAAGCTTCATACAGTTCTCCTTTCCCTTTGTGTGTTACAGTGACTTTATTATATCACGCAGTCGCGTGATTGTCAATAGGAAGATGCATATTTTGATAAATTTTTTTACGCAACATTTCACAGTCCGAACAACGGCAAAAGCTCTGAAAGCGATGTTACTTCCGCATCAGGGTGCGTCGACGGGTCATCCGGAGAAAAGTAAATAAACTGCCCCTGCCGTATCCTGACCGTCATCATACCAAGAGCGCGGGCGGGTCTTACGTCATTATCGGGGCGATCCCCCACCATCACCGCACGTTCAGGAGCGCAACCCGCCGCCGAAAGCGCCGCAAGGAAAATAGCTTTGTCCGGTTTGCCGACGCCAAACTCGGCGCTTGAAAACACAAGCGATATATGATCGGAAAGTCCGAAGCGGCGCAGTCGATCCGCTGCTCCCGGAAGCTGGTTGGCAATTACGCCGAGCTTGTATTTTGACGACAGCTTTGAAAGTACCTCCGCCGCATCGGGATACGCACTTTCCCCCTCGTCCGAGTACTTAACATAACTTGCTCCGATTTTTTTGCACACATCCGAGAAGGGCTAGCCTCCCTTGCGTCCGAACTCCAATGCAAGACGTTCAAACTCCTCGATGCTTATTCTCTCCGAACCGTTGCGCACTGACTCGTCAATCGCGATCCTTGCACGGCGTCTCTGCTCCCCGGTCTCATCCACAAGGGTATAGCCCATGTCAAAAAAAATCCATTCCGCGTTTCTTAGGTTCATATGCGTTACTCCGCTTCTTTTTAATAATAATTATGCGTACATTATAACATATATCCAACTTCATTTCAATCGGTATGCCTCTATTTTGCGGCATATTCCGGCATAAAACGCAAAGCTCCGGGGGTAACATGCGCGACGGATTTCTTAAGATCGGGCTTTTGCCCGCAATACTGATATTTATAATGATAGCCTTTGAACCGCCGGGAGTCTCGCTCCCCTCGCTGTGCGCGGCGGTCATTCACGAATGCGGGCATCTGCTTGCCGCGCGACTGCTCGGCATTGAATTGCGCTCGCTTGATATTGGACCGCTCGGCGCAACGATACGGACGCGCGGCTCACTGATATCCTACGGCAAAGAGTGGTTGCTATGCGTAGCAGGACCGGCGGCAAATCTTGTTTCGGCTTCTGCGGCTTATATTTTCTGCCGAATCGGCGGAAAGATGTATACAGACTCCACCGCTTTCGGCTTTCTCTCGGTGTCTCTTATGCTTGCGCTGCTGAATCTTTTGCCCGTTGAGGGCTTTGACGGCGGAAGAATGCTATCCTGCGCAATCGGCAGTCTTGCCGGTCCGCGCGCCGCCTCGGTACTGCTTGAGATCTGCTCCGTACTGTCAGTTTGCGGGCTGTGGATGCTTTCGGTTTATC
>ULVD01086404.1_pt1 | contig 9986 bp, 9 predicted proteins | sample 1959101 | NCBI WGS metagenome assembly ULVD01 (sample SAMEA4835777, study PRJEB28245) | human gut metagenome | biome: gut microbiome; material: fecal sample | place: Denmark | collected 2008 | reverse complement strand
CAACAAATCGAACATCAATTTTTGTATCACCGTCATCAGTTTGATAAATAACTATTTTGCCTTGATTGTTATCTTTATTCATTTCTTTAAGATCAATTTTCTGTTCTTTCATAGCGATTTATCCTCCTTTTATCATGGTACCATAATTGGCTTTTATATACAACATTTTCTTGTCAGTACAATCTGGGGCAGTTCGTTTTTAGATGAACTTAATAAATTAAGTGATTGAAAAATGAGCCGAGAGGGGATACCTCTTGGCTCATTTTTTGTGAACACACAACACTTATTTAAATTTTGATGATTATTTTATACTTTATTGAATTGGCTTTTCATTGAAAAACGCTTGAAACCCTTGAAAACAGTGGGTTTTTATCGTAAGCCTCAATCATTATATGATTATGATACATAGGTGCTTACGAGGGTCGTTTTTTCCTAAACCGCTATGCAAAATTCGTATGTAATCGGCTGAAGTTGGTTGTTTTTAGTCCAATTTGTACGCTGAAATTGCACAGTTCGTACAGGACACATTACATTAACCATCTGACCGCCGACAGAACCTGCCTGCTTAGATGTGAGATCACCGTTGTAACCGTTAGAAAGGTTTACACCTACCTCAGATGCAGCCTCCATCTTGAAACGATCGAGAGCTTCTCTTGCCTGAGGAACAACATTCTTCTTGCTGCTTGACATTTGCATTTCACCCCTTCGCAATTCATTTGCGTTTGCAATTATATCTTTTGCGTTATTCTCAAAAATACAACTGAAAAATTTTGTAAACAAGTTGCCATATTTTACATATTGTGATAAAATAGTTCCCTGTGAACTTATATTTAATATTATGTTATTGTAAGCTGTTCAGCATATACTATCATCGGAGGAATTACTTTGGTTTATTCAAATGTTCTTGAAGCAATCGGACACACGCCTATGATTCGCCTTTCAAAAATTGTACCCGAGGGCAGCGCAGAGGTTCTTGTCAAGTACGAAGGCGTCAACATCGGCGGTTCGATTAAAACACGAACTGCATATAATATGATCTGCGACGCAGAGGAAAAAGGAATAATACATTCAAATACGATTATTGTTGAGCCGACAAGCGGCAATCAAGGAATAGGTCTTGCTCTTATCGGTGCAGTCAGAGGCTATCATGTTCGTATTATTATGCCGGATTCTGTCAGCGAGGAGCGTCGAAAGCTTGTCAAGGCTTACGGAGCCGAGCTTGTGCTGGTCCATGATGACGGGGATATCGGCAAGTGCATCAACGAGTGCCTGCAAACCGCACTTCGTATGGCGAAGGAGGATAAAAACGTTTGGATTCCTCAGCAGTTTGAGAATCCGGCGAACCCGATGGTTCATAAAAGCCATACCGCACAGGAAATAATTGAGCAGGTCGGCAAGCCGATCGACGGTTTTTGCTCGGGTGTCGGAACGGGTGGAACTCTCAGCGGAATCGGAGAGACTCTTAAATCGAAATATCCCGAAATCCATATTTGGGCAGTCGAGCCGAAAAATGCCGCAATTCTTTCGGGCGGAAGCATCGGAACTCATCTTCAAATGGGCATCGGTGACGGACTTATTCCGAAAAATCTAAACACACAAATCTATGAGCATATTGATATCGTAACAGACGAGGAAGCGATCGAAACCTCACGACGCCTTATCCGTGAAGAGGGAATCCTTTGCGGAATATCAAGCGGAACGAACGTTACTGCGGCACTTCGCCTTGCAAAGGAGCTCGGTGAAGGCAAAACGGTTGTGACTGTTCTTCCCGATACAGGTGAAAGATATTTCAGCACGGTTTTGTTTGATTGATTTTCAGCGAGGTGTTTTTATGAATGAAAAAGAGCTTTGCAAAGCGGCAATTGACGCAATGAAGAATGCGTATGTTCCGTATTCCGGCTACAGGGTCGGTGCGGCATTGATGACCGAGGACGGAAAGCTTTTCACCGGCTGCAATATTGAAAACGCCGCATACACTCCGACCGTCTGCGCCGAAAGAACAGCTTTTTTCAATGCGATTTCTTCAGGCGAAAGAGCTTTTGCCGCTATTGCCGTTGCCGGCGGCAAGGATGGAATTATAAGCGGATCCTTTCCCCCTTGCGGAGTTTGCCGTCAGGTTATGGCTGAATTTTGCTCTCCCGATTTTACGGTTCTTGTTGTCACGGGAGAGGAGTCGTATAAAAAGTATTCCCTTAACGAACTGCTTCCCGAAGCGTTTACGCCGAAAAATATTGAAAAATAAAAATTACCGCAATTAAAGCCTGTCCTTATCAATGATTTGAAAGGTCAGGCTTTTGAATATTTTGACCAAAAATAAATGAGTTCTTTTTTAGTCAAATCTTTAACAAACTCTTGAAATGCGATGAGTTTTAATATATAATTAAAATAAGAATGTACGGTCTCCTCAAACGCAAGCGACGGAGGCTCGGTTCGGAAATAATAAGTCCTCCGTGTTGGGGGCTTATGAGGATAAAAGGAGGATAAACCTTATGAATGAAAACTTCAGCTACAAAATGAAGCTGACAGACGAGGAAAAAGAAATTCTTCACGGCTCAAAGGGCGAGGTAATGGCGAAGGTTATGAAGACCCTTGTGCTTTACGGCGACGCGTTCGGAGCAGAAAAATTCGTTCCCGTAAACGGCAAAGGACATCTTGTTACAAGCTTCGGCATTTCGGTTCTCAAGCCCGTGTTCTCCATCATGGATGAGCTCATTAAGGGCGGCCTCAAGGTTGACGAGGGATTTACAGTTGACCCGAGACCCATTGACTACGCAAACGTTAAGTGCAATCCGCTCCAGAAGTTGATCTTCAACAAGATTCTCTACGGTATGCAGGATTCCTACGAGGCTCAGCTCCATAAGCTTGGACTCAAGAGTGACAAGTCATTCACTTGCGCCTGCTATTTTGACGAGGTAGGCAACACACCCAAGAAGGGCGATATTCTTTCATGGGCAGAGAGCTCGGCTGTTGTATTTGCAAACTCCGTTCTCGGGGCAAGATGTAACCGTAACTCCGGTATCATCGAGCTGTTCGGTTCAATTCTCGGCAAGGTTCCCGAGTTTGATCTTCTCACAGATGAGGGAAGAAAGGCAAAGTGGATCATTGAGGTAAAGACCACAAAGATTCCGGAGGCTCAGGTTCTCGGTTCGGCAATCGGTATGAAGGTTATGGAGGACGTTCCTTACGTCAAGGGTCTTGACAAGTGGATCGGCACAGAGCTCACAGACGATGCCAAGGCATATCTCAAGGATTTCGGCGCAGCAACCGCTTCAAACGGTGCAGTCGGACTCTACCATATTGAAAATCTTACTCCCGAGGCAGTTGAGCAGGGCGAAAGCCTCATCGCCGAGGGTGCTCAGACTTATGTTATCGACGATGCAGAGCTTGAAAGAGTTTACAAGAACTATCCCGTTATGTGGAAGGATAAGGGCGCAGCGCCGAAGCTTTGCTTTATCGGTTGCCCTCACCTTTCATATGCGCAGCTCGGCGAATGGACAGAAAGATTTGAGAATGAGCTTAAAAAGCAGGGCAAGACAAAGGTCGGTCTTCGTACTGTTATGACAACCGCTCCCGAGGTTCTCGACAGATTTAAGAAGGAAAACAGTGCCGCTTACAACAAGCTTATCGGCTTCGGCATCAACATTTCCTGTATTTGTCCGCTTATGTATATGAACAATCCGCTCTGCGGCGGCGACACGAGCAATGTTATTACTTGCTCTAACAAGCTTCGTACATATACCACCGCACGTTATTTCACAACTGACGATATCACCAAGATCGCTGTCAAGGGAGGTTTTTGATTATGAGTAAGACATTCAAAGGACGTCCTGTTGTAGCAGGCACAATCAATAAGGGCGAGGCTGTTGTTTCTCATAACGGTGTAAACACACTTGCCACATTCCAGAAAACAGCCCTCATGCATGATATTCCGATTATCGGCAAGGACGAGGTTATCGGTTCCGACCAGAATAACCCGGATGTATTCGGCAAAAATCTTACCGGCAAGGTTCTTTGCCTGCCTCAGACAATCGGCTCAACAACCGGCGGTATGGTTCTCTACACCGTATGCGCTCTTAATATGGCTCCGGCGGCAATGCTTTTCTCGCTGCCGATCGACTCTCTTGCAGCCGCAGGCGTTATCCTCTCCGACGTTTGGACGGATAACACTATCGTTGCCGTTGACTCTCTCGGCGATGAATTCCTCAGCGCTGTAAAGGACGGCGACAAGATCACCGTTAAAGAGGACGGAACTGTTATCGTTGAATAAAACCTGACTTTAAGAGCTGTTGCAGAAAAACGGCAAGTTTCTCTGCCGCAGCTCTTTCTTTTCGGAGGAATTTATGGCGAATATCAGAATAGACAACGCTTCCGATGACGTGCTGAAAATCAAGCTTGACGGCGAGGAATACTTTATTCCCGAAGACGGGAGTATAACAATCTCGCCTGTTGAAAAAGGAAATCACAGGCTTATCGCCTGCCGTGCAATAAGGACGGAGACGGATAAGAACTTCGACAGCGATAAGGATAATCCGACACGCAAGCTTTCAAAGGACGAGAACAGCCAATATGTGCAGCTTAAGGGAGTTTTTGAAATAAACGTTATCGCTTCAAAATCCGTTTGGACGGTAAAGAAAAAGCCGATACTTGTTGAAAAAACAGGTGTTGACGCACTTTTTTCGGGCTGCGAGCTTGAGATCACGGGAGGCAGTGTTGTTGCATCAAGACAAAGCTTCGCCGATGAAAATTTGCGCAGGGCATATCTGAAAAAACAGTTAATGGGCGCTTTTTTCCCGATAGGCATCGGAATTTTGATTTTTACCGTGTTGGTTCTGGTTGCGCTCTCGGCAAACATTTCCGGCAATCCGGTCACGCTCGGCGGCAGAGAATTTACATATCCGTGGACATTCGGTCTGGCGGCAATTGACCTCGGATTTATAGGATATTTTACCGCGATGCTTATAAATATTTTTTCTTTGGATAAAAGATACAGATAATGGACTGTTGCTTTTAGGCGCAGTCCATTATATTTTCGTCAAGGTTTTATCCGATGTGACAAAAATCGTCTTTTATACAAAATAAAGTGTACAATCTCGCCGTAATATGTTATAATAGGGCAAAATGTAGAAAGGAGCGCTTTACAGTGAAAAGGAAATTTTTATCGGTTCTTTTAATTGTTGCAATTGCGGTCGGTTTTTGTATGCCTGTTTCCGCCGCAACATCATTGAAGCTGACAGACGCAACATATCCGACGACATTAAAACAGGGCGATCCTTTTATTGCAAGGGGGATTATTACCTCGGATTATTATATTCGCAAGGTTGTTATCGGCGTTTACAATTCGAACGGAACCGCAGAGTTTGATTATACCGGATTGCCCGGAGAAAAAAGCTATGATATAAATGATGTAGACTATCTCTTGTCTTTTTCAAAACTTAAAAACGGCAGCTATACATATAAAATCGTAGCTTCAGACGACAACAGCTCCAACGTTGTTCTTCTCAACAAGAGCTTTACGGTTACAAGCACCGGTCAGGCTGCGAGCACATTGAAAATAACCAATGCAAAATATCCCGATACCCTTGACGTGGGAGAGGGTTTTTCGGTAACGGGAATTGTTTCGTCTAACTATAATATAACGAGGATTGTGATAGGTGCATATAAAGCGGACGGCACAAAGGGCTTTGAATATATCGCAGCCCCTAACGCAAAAAGCTTTGATGTGAACAGCGTTGACTACAGCCTGCCGTTCTCAAGGCTTGCCGCAGGAAGCTATACATATAAAATCACGGCAAGTGACACCGAGAGCTCAAATGTTGTTCTTCTTAACAAACCCTTCACCGTCGGAACGGTTCAGTCAAGCAAGCTAAAAATAACAAATGCCAATTATCCCTATGTGCTTGACGTGGGAGAGGGTTTTTCGGTAACGGGAATTATTTCGTCTAACTATAATATAACGAGGATTGTGATAGGTGCATATAAAGCGAATGGTACAAAGGGCTTTGAATATATCGCAACCCCTAATGCAAAAAGCTTCAATATAAACAGCGTTGACTACAGCCTGCCGTTCTCGAGACTTGCCGCAGGAAGCTATACATATAAAATCACGGCAAGCGACACCGAGAGCTCAAATGTTGTTCTTCTTAACAAATCCTTCACCGTCGGAAGCAGCTCTGTGCCGACAGGCAATTTAACAAAAGTCAACTGGGATGTTATTGATATTTCATATTGGAACAGTGACTCAATAAGCTCGTGGTCGAAAATCGCATCCGACATTGATGCGATCATCCTCAGACTCGGATTTGCATATACCGCAAGCAAGAAAATGGAAGAAGACGACAGCTTTGCGGATTACTATGCTGCGGCAAAAAAATATAACATTCCTGTCGGAGTTTATTATTTTGGAGCAGCAACGACCGCCAGGGAAGCAAGCAGGGAAGCGGATTTTGTTATAAGTCTTTTGAAAAAATATAACTGCAAGCTCGAAATGCCTGTTTATTACGACCTTGAAACAGAGGACCAGGTTGATTTAACTCAGGCCGAATGCACCGAGGTTGCTCGAACCTTCTGTGACAAGCTTAAAGCGGCAGGATATTTTGTCGGAATTTATTGCAACAAATACTTCGCGAGAGACGAGCTTTATGCCTCAAGGCTTTCGGACTATCATTTTTGGATTGCCGAGTATAATTCAAGCTGCACATATAACGGCGCTTACGGAATGTGGCAGTACACGGAGACCGGCAGGGTTTCGGGAATTGATCGAGTTTGCGACAAAAACTATTGCTACTATGATTATCCGTCATATATTAAGGCAAACGGTCTGAACGGTTTTTCAAAGCCGTCGGTTGCAAATCCTCAATTCAGCTTTAAGACCGGAGCAAATCTCAGCCTGAACGAAGCGAGCAAGAGGATTTATCTGAGAAAAGAACTGGGGCTTACGCAAGCGCAGTTCATTTCAAAATATGTTTCATACAAGGATGTAACGGTAAAGATGACAGCGCTTACCTCAGCCGGCACGGTAAAAACGGGATCAACCGTTTCCGCCGAGGGCAACGGAAAAAGCTTCGGTCCGTACACAGTGTGTCTTATCGGCGATATCAATGCTGATTCAAAGATAAATTCGGCAGATGCGCTCTTGATTCTTCGTCACGCTGTCGGGTTAACAACGCTTTCGGGCAATTTGCTGATCAGTGCTGACTGGAACGGCGACGGAAAAGTGAATTCCTCCGATGCGCTTGAAGTTTTAAAATTTGCGGTTTCAAGGTGATCATTATGAAAATAGGTATTTTTACAGACACACATTATTGCGACCTCGACCTTCTTGAGCAGGACAGAAAGCCGCGCTATGCCTACGCTGCGGTGAAAAGGGCCTTTGAAGATTTCAAGGCACAGGACGTGCAGATTGCCGTTTGCTTGGGTGATCTCGTTCATTTTCATAACGGAACCGAGGAGAGCATCAGGCATCTTAAACAGATCTCGTCTCTTATCAATTCCTACGGTATTCCTACATATCAGTGCATGGGAAACCATGATAATGAGGTAGTCAGTGCCGAGGACATGGCAAAAATAACAGGCTTTCACGTAGCGCCGACAACGGTTGAGGATAATGAGGTGAGACTGGTTTTTCTTGACGCTTCTTATTCTCCCGACGGGGAGCCTTACGGCCGTGAAGATATCGACTGGACGAAGAGCTATATTCCTAAGACCGAGCTTGCTTGGCTTGACGAACAGCTCAACACGGATAAAAGAAAAATCGTATTCACTCATCAAAATATAGATATAAATGTTGAAAGCCGTCATATTGTTTCAAATGCGAATGAAGTGAACGGCATAATTGCAAGACACGGTGTTTCACATGTCTATCAGGGGCATTATCATTACGGGGCAGAGAACATTATCAATGGTATTCCGTATACGACGCTTCGTGCAATGTGCATCGGTGAGGAAACAAATTATCTTATAGCAGAGGTTTAATATGTCGGTTGAGGAGCTTGTACTTTTTATTTTTGAAATGGTCGGAACCGTCGCTTTTGCAATATCCGGAGCAATGGTTGCTATAAAGAAAAGGGTAGACGTTTTCGGCGTTATCGTTCTCAGCGCAATGACGGCGCTCGGCGGGGGAATTGGCAGGGATATTCTTATCGTTCATCTGCCGCCGACGATGTTCTCCGACTACAGATATGTCATGGTTGCGGTTATTACGTCTGTGATTGTATTTATTGTGGCATATATTTTTCGTGATTCATATCGAAAAAGCGAAAAAACCGTTGATGCGGTCAATAACGTTTTTGATGCTCTCGGTTTGGGTGTTTTTACCGTTATGGGCGCAAAGGTTGCAATTGAATCAGGCTTCACGGTTAACGGAATCCTCGTTGTTTGCCTTGCCGTGGTGACCGGAGTCGGCGGCGGTCTGATTCGTGATGTTATGCTCATGGAAATACCGTTTGTTCTCAAAAAAAGAATATACGCCGTTGCCTCAATTCTCGGAGGAACAGCGTATCATTTGATGTATATTCACAATGTAAATGTTAGGGCGGCGTCGATTATTGCCGTGCTGATTGTTTTTGCGGTCAGAATTTTTGCAACCGTGTTTAAGCTCGACTTGCCGAAGGTAAGATTCCCGAAAGAGGAAAAATCAATATAACAAGTACATATGAAAAACCTCCCCTTTTTCAAGAGGAGGTTTTATTATACCCGGTCTTATTTTTTGAATGCGTTTTTAATTACCTTCGGGAGAAGAACAAAGAGATACTTAACGAGCATATCGACGATAGCCTTAACAAAGTTTGTTATGTAAGCACTGATGTTTGAAACGTTATCGGTCGGAAGCTCCTGATAATCTTCTGCCGGCTTGTTCTGTCCAACGTCCTTCTTAATAGCGTACTTATCAATAAGAGTAATCTCTTGAGTTTTGTCATCAACAAGGTAGGATTTCATAACAAGCTTACCGCCGTCGATCTCTGTTGTCATGAAACAGCCGCCCAAATCTCTTGTTGAAAGGCGGAAATCGCAGCAGCCCGGGATAGGATCAATAGCGTCGTAAACTCTGTATCTCTTTGTGCCTGCCGTAGCCGGAACAATGTGAACGGAGCCTTCGGGATTGAGTGCAAATGTTGTTTCCTCGCCGTTGAACATTTCTGTTACATACTGAACATTATCAACAACCTTATCGCCCTTAACCTGCTTTGATCTATAGTAAACATGGTCGTGACCTGCCTCTACTACGTCGATATCAAGCTCGTCAAAGAGCGGAATAAGAACGTCTCTCATTATAATCGCATCAGGCTTGTTGATGTTCTTGCCCTCGGAGTATGAAGCCCTGTGCATGAGAACGATTTTCCAGTCCGCATCGGTCTTGCTCATGTCATTAACAAGCCAGTTTCTCTGAGACTGTGTCATCGGATACATGTCGTTCGTGTTAATAACAGCAAAATGAGCGTTGCCGTAATCGAAAGAATAGTAAACTCCGTTGACCCAGTTCGTGTTGGACTTGGTGTTCGGGTTACTAAGGTTAAACATTGAGTTGAAAACATTGATGTTGAGCTTGTTCGTGATGTTGCCGTCGTGGTTACCTGCAACGGGAGCGATTGTGGTGTTCATGTTTGCAAATGCAAAGTTCTTGAAGTACCAGTTCCACTCGTCGTTTGTATCGTCGTTAACAAAGTCACCGAGGTTTATCATGAACTCATAGTTCGGAAGAGTTTTAACAGCACCGTGCATTGTTTCGGCGGCATGCGCAAAGTTCTCGTCGCTGCTTGCCTGAACGTCGGCAATGGAAATGAAGGAGAATTTGCTGTTGCCGTCATCTGTTCTGAATGTGCCGTCACCGCTCCAAAGGTTGAGAGATCTGTCTCCTACACGGTATGTATAGCTTGTGCCCGGCTCAAGATTGTCAACGGTAACCTTATGACAATAGAGGTCACGGAACTTGTAGATGTTGCCTGCCGAATACTCTGTTGCATTTGCATAGCTGCCGTTAAAATCAGATG
>ULVD01083673.1_pt1 | contig 10039 bp, 6 predicted proteins | sample 1959101 | NCBI WGS metagenome assembly ULVD01 (sample SAMEA4835777, study PRJEB28245) | human gut metagenome | biome: gut microbiome; material: fecal sample | place: Denmark | collected 2008 | reverse complement strand
CTCTTATCAGTGATAAGAGTTTTTTTTTGGTGTTTTTTTATCTTATGATTTCAATTCAATGTTATTTTCCTTCATTGCATTCAAAAGTCTTGTCGAAAATTTTTCTATATCCTCACTTGTCAAAGTTCTGTCATTTGAAGAAATAACAAAATTGAATGTCCAAGCATCGCTTTGACCAGGTTTTTTGAAGATATCTTTAAGTGAATAAGACATATTTAAACGAGCTTTGAAATTATCCAAAATGTTTTGGAAGTCTTTGTAGGTAGTTTCTGCAGGAACTTTGAAAGTAAAATCGAGTGATACGCTTTGATATTTTGAAATCTTTTGAATTTTTCTTTCAACTTTTTGGCTTTGAGAAAGGGCATCAAAATCAATTTCCATAACACCTACGGTCCATTTTTTGTCTATCTTTGATATTATTGAAGGTGACACAAGTCCAAACTCACCAGTTTTTTTGCCATCAGTATAAATACAAACTGAATTTTCTTGGTTGAAAATTTGATTTGTTGGTTCATTTGAAAGTTCAAACTTTGTTTTGAAAACGACTTGACAAATATCACAAAGATATTTTTTCAAATTGAAATAAACATTTTTTTCATCACCTTTGTTCTCTGCGTAAAGAATTGCAAGTTTACGGGTTTCAACAGCATGTTTATCTTGTTCCAATCCGCTGCAAACTCTTCCAATTTCAAACATCCCAATTTTGTCAAAATTGTTTTTGTTTTCGCTGAAAAATTTCAAAAGAGTAGGGGTGATTGCACTGCGAATGCCTGCCTGTCCACTGTTTGATGAATCAACCAATGACACGTATGAAGGGGATTTTATTCCAACACTGGAATTGAAATCTTCAAAGTTCCACAAATGCGAATGAACTTCACTCAAGCCGTATTTTGTTGCCAACAAGTATTTTGTGTTGTATTCGCTCAAATCACGATTTGATGTTTCGATTTCAAATTTAAGACTTTGTGGTTGGATGTTGTCATATCCATACATTCTTGCGATTTCTTCAATCAAATCTTCTTTTATTGATATATCTTTTGTTGCACGGTACGATGGCACTGTAACATCAAATAAATTGTTTTGTTCTGTTACACCAAAGCCAAGCCCTTTCAAAATATTCAGAACTTGATTTTTGTTAATTTCGACGCCTATTCTTTTTTGTATAAATTCCAAATCTATTTTTATATCAATTGTAGGATATTTTTTTGTATAGACATCTGTAAGGGAAGATGTGACACAAATTTGAGGACATTGTTGTTTCAACAAATGTACCAAACGTGCCAAAGCAAGTGTTGTCATTTCGGGATCCAAAGATTTTTCATATCTTTGCGAAGCATCAGTTTTCAATCCAATAGCAGTACCTGTTTTTCTGATACTTGCGCAATCAAAACAAGCACTTTCAAAAAGTACAGAAGTTGTTTTGTCAGATATACCACTGAGTTTTCCGCCTTTAATTCCAGCGATTGCAACCGGTTCGCTGTTTTCATTGCAAATAAGAACAGAATTTTCTGGAACAACGTGTTCTTCGTCTTCAAGAGTTAAAATTTTGGTGTCTTTTTTTGCACTTTTTACTTTGATGCCTTTTACCAATTCGTTATCAAAAGCATGCATAGGTTGACCAAGTTCCAACATCAAATAATTTGTCATGTCTGCAAGCAAATTTATATCACGCATTCCGCAGTATGCAAGACGAATTTTTGTCTTCATGTCACTTTTGTGAGAGAACACATTTTTTACACTGATACCACTGTATCTGAAACAATTTTTATCTTCTACTTGTATGTCAAGCTTTGGCAAATTGTCAAAAGCAGATAAATCTTCAACATCAAGTGGTTTGAGTTCACGATTGAAAATAGCAGAAAACTCCCTTGCAAGACCATAATGTCCCCAAAGGTCAGGGCGGTTTGTAAGTGACTTGTTGTCAATTTCCAAAATAGTATCATCAATAGGGTAAACTTCTTTCAAGTCAGTTCCCAAAGGAAAGTCAGTGACAATATCCATAATCCCGTTGTCATCACTTCCAATGCCAAGTTCAGCTTCACTGCAACACATACCAAAACTTTCAACACCAGCAATCCTTGCTTTGTTTATTTTGTGACCACATACCATGCCACCAAGTTGAGCAAAAGCAGTTATCATACCTTCACGTACGTTTGGGGCACCACACACAACTTGAACAGACTCAGTACCATTGTTTACTTTCAAGATGTGCAAATGGTCAGAGTTTGGGTGATTTACAACAGATTCAATTTTTCCCAAAACTACATTTTTTATGTCACTGCCTTTTGTGATAACATCTTCAATTTCTGCAGTGGAGAGCAAAAATCTTTTTGTCAATGTTTGGCTGTCAATTCCGTCAAGATTTACAAAATCTTTTATCCAATTTAAAGAAATATACATTTGTTTCTCCTTTACACTTACACTTCTGGCTTAAATTGTTTCAATACTTTCAAATTGCCACTGTTTAAAAGTCTTATATCATCAATTCCTGATTGAAGCATAACAAGCCTGTCAAAACCAAGTCCAAAAGCAAATCCACAATATTTTTCGCTGTCAATACCTGCTTCTTGCAAAACTTTTGGATGAATCATTCCGCATGGGCAAAGTTCCAACCAGCCAGAATTTTTGCAAACACTGCAACCTTTGCCACCACAAAATGTGCAGCAAGCATCCATTTCAAATCCAGGTTCCACAAAAGGGAAAAAGCCGGGGCGAAGTCGTATTTGTATGTCCTTTTTGAAAAGTTCGCTCAACATCTTTTTCATAAAGAATATCAAGTTTGCTACTGACACATTTTCGTCAACCAAAATGCCTTCAATTTGGAAAAATGTATTTTCATGTGAATGGTCAAGTGCTTCATTTCTGAAACATCTGCCAGGGAATATGGCTTTCAAAGGTCCGTTGTATTTTTTCAAAATTCTGTTTTGAGCGGCAGAAGTCTGAGTTTTCAAAAGTTCGCCATTGTCAAGCCAAAATGTATCTTGCATGTCACGAGCAGGGTGATTGTGTGGCACGTTAACTGCGTCAAAATTATTGTATTCAGTTTCAATTTCTCTGCCATCTTCAACGTTAAAGCCCATTCCAACAAAGATATCTTCAATTTCTTTTTGCAAAATGGTTCTTGGGTGTAAAGAACCAAGATTTGTATCAACTGGCAAAGTTATATCGATTTTTTCTTGAGTCGCAAGTTTTTGTTCAATACGTTTTGACTCAATCTTTTCTTTGAGTTGCTCAATTGAATTTTCAGCATACTTTTTGACGCTGTTGATTGCTTGACCAAACTCTTTTTTAAGTTCGTTTGGCAATTCTTTAATCTTTGGCATAAGCATGGTAATCGCACCCTTTTTACCCAAGTATTTCACCCTTAAATTGTCCAAACTTTCAGCGTTGTTCACTGCCAATAATTCATTTTCAAGTGCTTGTTTGATTTGTTCTATTGATTCCATAATCAAGTCCCTTTAAGTTAAAACTACATTGATTATTCTACCATAATAAAAGCTATTTTTCAAACTAAAAACACGAAAAATTAAATTTTTAACAATCATTTTACACTCAAAACAACATTCCTATGCGTAAGCATAATAAAACTGGTGCTTTTATGGCAAATCTATTGACATTTTTGCAAAAAATTGATACTTTTAGTCTGTGATTTATTTAGACAATGCTGCAACAACAAAATTGTGCAAGACAGCGATAGAAGAATTGATAAAATACTCAGTTGATGAATTTTTTAATCCATCAGCAGTTTATGCATGGAAGAACGCAAACAAACTCAGACAAGCGAAGCAAGTTATAGCCCAAAAACTCGGTGTAAATTTTGATAACAATATAATCTTCACTGGAAGCGCTACGGAAGCGAATAATCTTGCTTTTTCGGCAGTAAGTGACAATTTTGTCGTGAGTGAAGGTGAACACCCATCAATTTACAACAAAGCAGTCGCACTTAAAAATGCAGGCAAAAATGTAAAAATAGTTCCTTTGGCACCAAATGGTCAAATCGACCTTGACAAATTGAAACAAGCACTTGATTCAAGCACAAAATTTATCTCGGTTATGCACGTAAGCAATGAAACTGGTGTCATAAACGACCTTAAAAAAATTGTAGAACTGAAAAACAAAATCTGCCCAAATGCAATTTTGCACAGTGATGGAGTACAGGCATTTTGCAAAGTCGATACTTCAATTGTAAAACAACTTGATATGTATACAATTAGTGCTCACAAAATTGGTGGACCCAAGGGCATTGGTGCCTTGTATTGCAAAAACAAAACAAAATTGAAACCCATTGTTGAAGGGGGCGGTCAAGAATACAATTTGCGCTCGGGGACGGAAAACTTGCCAGCGATAATGGCGTTCAAAGCAACATGCGAAACTCGTAAACAAAACTTGGACTATATCCAACGTTTGAAAGATGAACTTGTTTCTAAACTAGATGACAGAATAATACAAAATGTTGACAATGGTCAAAAACTATCTCCATATGTTGTATCATTACGTGTCACAGGCGTCAATGGCGAAACTTTTGTAAATGCAGTTGCTGGCAAAGGATTGTATATTTCAACTGGTAGTGCATGTTCTTCAAAAAAAGTTGGCAACAGGGTTCTTGCAAGTATGGGCAAAAGCATTGATGAAATAAAACAAAGTATAAGAATAAGTTTTTTTGAAACAACAACTTTGGAAGAAATTGATTTGGCAGTTGAAATTATAAACAAAACATATGCAGAACTTACTGCAAAATTACATTAAAAAAGAATAGGAAAAAACTATGAAATTGATTTTGAGATATGGTGAAATTTACCTTAAAGGTGACAATCAAAAATTGTTTAAAAACTTGCTTACGAAAAACATAAAGCAAGCATTGAAAGGTATAGAATATAACTTGGAAGTTCTTTGGAGCAGATACTTGCTTCAAATCAACGACTGTGATTGTGAAGAAGTAAAAAAAAGAATTAAAAAAGTATTTGGACTTGTTTCTTTGAGTGTTGCAAACGAAGTTGAAGCGAGTGTCGATGCGATAAAACAATTTTGTTCAAATTTGAAAATTGAAGAAAAAACTTTTCGTGTAAACGTAAACAGAGCAGACAAAAATTTTCCAATTACATCAGTAGAGATGGAAAAGTTGCTTGGCGAAATTATACTTGAAAACAATCCAAATTTGAAAGTTAAACTGAAAAATGCAGAAGTTGAAATAAACGTTGATATAAGGGAAAATCTCAAAGCATATATTTTTACAAAGACTGAAAAATGTGCAGGTGGGTTACCACTGGGTTCTTCTGGAAAGGGACTTTTGCTCCTTTCAGGTGGAATCGACAGTCCTGTTGCAGGATATATGATGGCAAAACGTGGACTTCGTTTTGAATGTTTGCATTTTCACAGTTATCCATATACTGGAATGCAAGCCAGACAAAAGGTTATGGACCTTTGTGAAAAAATATCAAAATTCCATCCAAATCTTACTTTGAACATAGTAAGCGTAACTGAAATTCAAGAGGAAATACACAAACATTGCCAAGATGAATACATGATAACCATACTGCGAAGATTTATGTATCGAATTGCCGAACTCCTTTGCAATCAAAAGCGATTGGGGGCAATTATAACAGGCGAAAATTTGGGACAAGTTGCATCGCAGACGATGGAGAGTTTGACCAGTTCCAACAGTGTTTTACAAAACAAAATTGCTTTCAGACCTCTTTTGACATACGACAAATCCGATATTATCAAAGTTTCGGAAGAAATCGGCACTTATGAAACTTCAATCTTGCCATATGAAGACTGTTGCACGGTCTTTTTGCCAAAGTATCCACTTATAAAACCAAAACTTGAAAAAGTACTGAAAGAAGAAGCAAAACTTGATGTTGAAGGGCTTGTACAACGCAGTATTCAAACCATTGAAGTTTTCAAATTTTAAAATCAAATTTTGTTTGACATAACAAGCTATGATAGGTTAAAATATATTTGGTAAAGTAAATTTACTTATCGGATATATTTTTGCCTTTATGGCTTGCAAATAAATTATTGAATAATATTGATATATCAAAACTTTGAAATTCACAAAGAAATGATTTTTGTCACTATAAATAATAAATTTGAACTCTGAAGCAAAAATATTTGCCGGTAATAATATTAAAAGAGGTCCAATATGAACAATGTAAGCATTATTTCAAGTGCTCTTGTTTCGGTTTTTGTGGGTATTGGAGCTGCTGCTATTGGTATTGTTGCTGGATTTTTTATTTTCAAACTTATCAATGCTGGCAAGATTGGAAAAAGCAAATCAACTGCTGCAAAAATAATAGAAGAAGCTTATCAAGAAGCAAAATCTGTAAAGAAAGAAGCCATGTTGGAAGCCAAAGAAGAAGTGCATAAACTTCGTGATGAATGTGATAACGAATTGAAGGAACGTCGTGCAGAACTTCAAAAAGCAGAAGACAGGCTTACTCAAAAAGAACAATTTATTGACAAAAAAGATTTGTTCTTGGAAAAAAAACAAGAGGACGTAGAAAAACTCAAAGTTGAGCTTGATCAAAAAAATTCAAGCCTTGACAAAATCTTGGAAGAACAAAAACATATCCAAGAAAAAATTACATCAGAACTTGAAAAAGTTTCCATGATGAAAAAAGAAGATGCCAAGCAGATTCTTATCAACTCTATGACAGAGGAAGCACAAAAAGATTGTGCAAAAACGATTTTGCAAATGCAAGAAAAAGCGCAAGAAGATGGTGACAAGATTGCAAAAAATATCATTGCAAATGCTATTCAAAAATGCGCAACAGACCTTACAAGCGAAATGACTGTATCAACAGTAACAATTCCAAGTGAGGATATGAAAGGACGTATAATTGGTCGTGAGGGCAGAAATATAAGGGCTATTGAACAAGCGACGGGTGTTGACCTTATTATTGATGATACACCAGAAACAATTACAGTATCAGGTTTTGATCCAATAAGAAGGGAAATCGCAAGATTGTCTTTGGAAAAACTGATTATGGATGGAAGAATTCATCCTACAAGAATTGAAGAAATAGTCGAAAAAGTAAAGCGTGATATTGATGTAACCATAAAACAAGCAGGCGAAAATGCAGTAAACGAAAGCGAAGTTTTTGGCTTGCATCCTGAACTTGTAAAAATCCTTGGAAGATTGAAATACCGTACAAGTTACGGTCAAAACTGTCTGAAGCACAGTCTGGAAACATGCTTTATTGCAGGGCTTTTGGCAAGCGAACTTGGTGCAGATGTGAAAACTGCAAAACGTGGCGGACTGCTCCACGATATAGGTAAAGCACTTGACCACGAAATTGAAGGTTCTCACGTAGATATCGGTGTTGACATTGCAAAAAAATACAAAGAAAGTCCAGCAGTTATACACTGTATTGAAGCGCATCATTTTGGTGTTGAATTCAATTCCTTGGAAGCAATTTTGGTGCAAGTTGCTGATGCAATATCCAGCAGCCGACCAGGTGCAAGAAGAGAAAGTCTTGAAAACTATGTAAAACGTCTTGAAAAATTGGAAGAAATTTCAAATTCTTTCAAAGGTGTTGACAAATCGTATGCAATTCAAGCAGGACGTGAAGTCAGAATCATAGTAAAACCCGAAGAAGTAAGTGATGAAAAAGCCGTATTTTTGGCAAAAGATATTGCAAAGAAAATCGAAGATGAAATGCAATATCCAGGTACAATAAAGGTAAACGTAATAAGGGAATCAAGATTTACCGAATTCGCAAAATAACAACAAAAAAAATAACTTGGAAATTTCCAAGTTATTTTTTTATTTTTAATTGTTGTTATCTTTTAACATCAAACTTTTTGACAAGTGAGTAATCAATGAATTGACAAGAATACAAACAGGTAAAATCAAAGTGCTTATGTAATATTTCCAGTTTGCAGTCGTCATTGAAAACAACATGTTCAATGAATAAATAATTCCAGCAGAAAGCAAAATCAGACATACTTTAAACCATAAAGGATTCAAATTTACTGATTGTTTTGCAATTTTTTTGTTGGGGTTGGTCGCAAGTTTTATTGCATAGAAAATCAAGGGTAGTGTAATCAAAGTCAAAAGCGAAATGTAATAGTATAAATAATTGTTTGAAGAAAGCAAATCAAATCTTTTCAAAACAAAATAACACGTTATTATCTCTGCACAACTCAACAAAAAGAAAATAAGATAGTTCAAAAATTTGAACTTGTTTATTTTAATTTCAGACTGTGCAGGCACTGCAATGTCTGATGATTTGTCGTTGTACACCTTCAAATTAACATTAAGATTTGAATAATATTTTTTTAGTTGATCATAATTTTCATAATAGGTTTCTGTTGCAGACTGAACAGTTGGTTCTTCGTTGGCAACTGGTGTGTATTGTGGCTCTTCTTGCTGTTGTTTCAAAGGAATTGTGTGGAAAATTGCAGGTGGAATTTTCTTTACTTTGAAATCTTCTTCATTCAATTCATCAGTAATAAGTACAGCATCATCATGTACGTTATTTTCTTCTTGTACGCTTTTATTGTCCTGAGTGACATTTACTTGATTTTGATCAAATAATAAATTTTCGTTTTCTTCTTGAACTTCTTCTTGTTTATCTGGTTCCTTTGCAACAGCGGCTTTTGGAGCATGTACAAAATCGTAAACAGCAGTTGGATTTTGATTTTTTGTGCTTTCCGAATAGCTTGTGCAATTCTTTTTGTAATTGCTAAGTTCGCTTTCTATATCAAAATTACCAATCTCAACTTTAACACTGCTTTGATTTTGAGATAAATTTGACAATTTGTCTTCAACTCTTGCATTGAGTATATCTTCAATACTTATATTATCTTTGTTCACATCAGTTTCAAATTGATCTGGAAGAACTGTTTCTGTTTTATTTGTAACAGACTGCACAAGAGTTTGATTATGTTCTTGGTTTTGTGAGCCATCAAAAGCCGACATGTTAAATACATAAGGTTGACGTATGGAAGGTGACTCGTCCGCAGGGGTAGAAATAAAGTTTGAATTAAACAAATCATATTGCAAAAAGACATCTTTTTTGTCATTCGAAGTTTCAACTTCTTCCGGTTTGTCTTGTATATTTTTGTTTTGCTGATTGCTGTCACTTAATGCCTCAAAAAAATTTTCTTGTTGGGCAAATATATCTTTTTTTGTACAAGTTTCTAAAATAGGTTTTTCTTCAATTTTTGTAAGGGGAGTGTTTTTTTCAATTTTTGGTTTTGAATCAATCATCTTTGAAACTTTGCTTTGCGACAGTAACAAATCTTCTTGCCATTGCAAAACTTGCTTACGTCCGTAATCAGTCAACCTGTAATAATGCCTTCTGCCACCAATTTCACTGTCTTTCCAATAAGACGACACCAAATCTTGATTTTCCATACGCGACAAAGAAGAATACAAACTTGGCTTTTTTATAATAACTTCGCCATTTGTTTTGCTTTCTACTTCATTTATAATTTCGTATCCGTATTTGTCACCACTGAGCAGTGTGGTCAAAATTATAGTAGGGAGTTGTCCCTTTGGAATTTCATTGATTTCCATAAAATTGTCCTTTCTTGTTTGATTATAAATTATTTTGGGTATTATGTCAATGATTTTGCAGGTAGTATGCACAACATACTACCCCTGAAATTAAGGCTTTCAGCGATTTTTGAAAAATAAATTATACGAAAAAGAGCCTATGATAGGATTTTAGAAAAAGCCACAATTCAATCTAAAATTAGCACTTTCTGTGCTACTTTTTTAATGCAATCCGCTCAAATTAAGACCCAAATGCATGTTTAAGCCATATAAAATCAGAAATTGAGTTGTAGTGTTGTGATAAAAGAGCCAAAATTCCAAAGGGAAGACGGATTTGTTTGTTTATTAGGATTTTTATATCTATTCGCAAAAGACAACTTTTGCGAATAGATAAGGCATAATATATGGAAGGTTTGCAAAAAATCCAAATGTTTTTATATTTTGCAAACTTGAAATTTGTTTTCAAGCACAATTTTACATTTACTTAGATTCGGTATTATGCAAAAATCTTGATTTGTTAAAGATTATAATTTATCT
>ULVD01003464.1_pt1 | contig 10039 bp, 2 predicted proteins | sample 1959101 | NCBI WGS metagenome assembly ULVD01 (sample SAMEA4835777, study PRJEB28245) | human gut metagenome | biome: gut microbiome; material: fecal sample | place: Denmark | collected 2008 | reverse complement strand
ATAAAAGTTTCCCCTTATAAGATTTCTAATAATTATTTAACAAGAACTTTTTTCTTAATGATTATTACTGCTCCTGCTATTAGTGCTATTACTACAATTCCTAGTCCAAAGTATAGGTAAGTATTACCAAATGGTGGTAAAATCAATACGTTTTCTGCTTTTGCACTATCTATTTCTGTTATATCTCCTGTTGGATCTTGATTTCCTACCACTGAGTAAGCCATTCTTCTTCCAACAGTGTTTGTAGTTTGTAATATTTCAGCTACGTTTTTATAGTTCATATCATCTTCTGTGTTTTGAGCTGTGATAGTTTGTGTTAATATTAAGTCTCCTGAAATATCTTCTCCTGGTTTTAATGCCTTACCAAATTTTTGTGTTGTAATTTTAGTATTATATTTATCTAATGAACCTTTTAATGTACTGTCCACATTGTTTGCACTAATAAGTTCTTCTGTGCTTGTAGCTGTCCAGCCGTTGTTATCAGCTGTTCTGTATTGTAAGTTATTTGCTACATAATCTACAAGTAAACTTGCTGCTGTTGTTACTTTGGTTGCTTCTGATTCTCCTGTTGCTTTATAGTAGAAGTCTTGTCCTGTATAATCTGTTTCACCAATGTTTTTTACATTTAGCTTATAGCTTATTTGTATTTTTGCACCATGCATTAACTCTGAGTCCATTGTTATTTGAATAAGTCCGTTGTTTGAACTTGTCTTTGTTACTATATCGTTAATATCTGTTTTATATGAATAACGGTTGTATTTTGAGTCTGATTTGCTCTTGTCGTAAAATTCATTATATTTTTCGTTGTTCATTCCAGCAATTACATTATAGTCTTTATGTTTTATCCAAGCTAAGTTTGCTACGGCATCATCTGCATCAAATAACACATTTCCATTTGCTAATGTTATTTTTACATTTGTTACTTGTTTATTTAGTTCTAATTGAGCTTTTGGTCTTTCTGTTAAACCAAAGTCAAGATTATTGATAGTGTAATTTCCATTTAGATGATTTTTAAATTTATATTCATCTTTGTTGTTATCACCTTTATCACTACTACTGTTATCACCAATTGTTGATTGTCTGTTGTATTCACCTTCAATTACTATAACTCCAGTTTGTGCAATCATTTGTGTATTTTTAATCAATTCACTTCTAAGATCAGTTTTTGCATATGGTGATGTTAAAACTTCTGCACGATGATTTTCAAGATTTTTGTTAGAGTAATTTATTACAGACTCTCTTCCTTGTAATGTTATATTTTGTTTAGCATCTTTTTCATTATATATATGTTGAGTTGAATCTTTGTAATTTGTAAGTGGTCCTGTGCTTTGATTGATAGTAACTTTTATGTCTCCCCAGATGTCTTTTGCGTCAGATACATTTTTATCAAAGGCGTCAGATGCTTTTATGTCATAATATGTGTCTGTATATTTAGAAATTTCACTTCCATTCATATCTTTTTGATATACTGTCGATTTAAAATCTTGACCATTATATGATACATTATTTGCTCCACCATTATTTTTTGTTAATACAGTGCTATCATTATGTCCATACATAAATCTTACAACATAGTTACCTGGTACAAATTTCGAGAAGTTATATTCTCCTTTATCATTAGTTGTAGTTGTTTGCCATAAGAATTCTTCTCCGTTGTCTAGTTTTTCAACTAACTGTACTGTAACTCCTTGTATCTTTATTTCGTCATTATCTTTCACACCATCACCAATTACTGCTTCTCCTACTGTCTTTGTTCTTTGTTCTTCCCAAACCGTACCATTTATTTTTCTTTCAGCATTTTCATCTATTTTTATTTGTAAACCTTTTGCACGGTCTGTATCATTTTCAAAGTTCTTTTCATATTTGTTTCCTGTTATATCCGCTAGTCTTAAGTTTCCTGGTGTAGAGTTCATATCAATTATTCCTGCTGGATCTTGGCTTGTTTTCTTTATGTCATTTGGTAAAACAGTACCATCTGTATAATATGTTTTATATCCATTTATTTCAGCATAATTCATTTTTAAACTGTCTTCAGTATCTAAAGTTATTGGATTCTCTCCATTTGTATTTACTTTAAATGTTAAGTAAATATATGCTTGTTCTCCAACAGCTAGTTTTTTACCTGCTAATCCTTTAACATATACAACATTCATCTTAGTATTTATGTCTCTTTGTTCTTTTGCTACTTCTGGTTCTCCTTGTTTGTCTCTTCCGTCATATATGCTACTTTGGGTACTGCTACTTATTGGTTTAGCATTTGGAATTTTTGATAAATTATTTTCAAGTATCATATCATGATAATCTTGCTCTTTTACTGCTGATATTTCATCATTAGAAGTATCTGCAGAGTTTGTTTTATATTTTACCCAAGAAAGACTTGGCTCATATGTATAGTCTTTATCATAATAATCTACTACTTCTGTTATTTCACCTAATGTATTTTGAGAGGCATTTCTAATTGTTATTTTATATGTTATGTATGCTTCTAAGTTACTTCCACCATTTGTTTGTTCGCCTCTATATTGGTAATCAGATTCATAGATTCCATTTACATACATTCCACCATAGTAGTTAGCATAATTTCTCATTCTATATTGAATTTCCCAATAATTATCATTATTCTTATTGTTTTGATCACGTTTGTCATATTTGTATACTTCTACTTTTCCATTTATTTTTTCTGATCCATATCCATTTATTTTGGTTGCTGCATATAGAATATCCTTTCTTAATGCTAAGTCTACTTCATTTCTTCTTATAAGACCTAAATCTACAAAGAATTGACCTGTGTATAGTGCTTTATATGTTTTTCCTGCTACTACAACATCGTTGATAGCAACTTTTAATGCTCTTGCTTCTTTTCCAGTTTTGTATGTTTGATCTGAATTTTTATTTACAATAAATTGGTCATAAATTGGATATAAGTCATGGCTTTTTGCATCTTGTGCTCTTGTGTATGCATATATTTTGCAATCATCTACAAAGTTTAGTTTTTGCTCATCTGCATTTTCTGTTTTCTTAGTTACTTTTGCTTTATTTAGTTTATCTGATACTACTATGTTTCCATCTTTTATTTCATAAAAGCCATCTGCATAATGTTGACTTTCGTCATAATAGTAATTTCCATCTTCATTTAGTTTAAAGCCCATTAACTCATAATGTGAATATGCTTTATTGTATTTTCCATTTTCTCTCATATAGTTATATGGGTATGCCCCTATCTCTGCAAACCTATTATCAAATGCTGTTCTTTCTTTGGATATTTCTGTAGCTTTTGACGAATGTTTCCATTCTTCATCATAATATGTTTTGGTATCTCTTGTGTACTGTGTAGGTATATATAACTGTCCGTTATATTCAAATGCTACATAGTATTTTTTTAGAGGGTCCATGTCTGTGAATAAGTAATATCCTTCATCATCTGTAAGTTTTTCATCTACTGCATTTCCTTTGCTTGTATATAGTACAACTCTTATGTTTGGAATTGCTTTATCTAATTTGTCTGTATTATTAAGTCCATCTGGTTTACCTTCTTTTCCACCTAAACCATCTTCCCATACATATCCAGCTAAATCCATTGATGTGGTAAATAGGTCTTTTTCATTTCCTATAACTATTTCATCATCAATTAGCTCTCTTTCTCCATCCATCATAGCTAGAGTTTGTTGGTGTTTTTCTTTCAATCCTCCTGTTGCTTTACAACTGTGACACCATCTAATAGAAGTATAGCATCCAGAGTGATTTCCTTCTGAGTCAAGACTATGATGTGTATCATAATGTTTATGCTCTTTATGTTCTTCACTATATGTTACTTCATATTTTGTTCCATTGTATTTTACATATTGTCCAGTTGCTTTCATATATTGGAATCTTATTTTTACATATATTTTGGTAGTTCTATTTTCTTTATCATTTTCTGCCACTCCAATGTTTGGGTCTTTAAATACAATTTCAAAGTTTTCTCCTGATTTTGGGTATGCTTGTGATGTTCTATCTATTTTGTCTTCATCTGGTGTAAAATAATCTGGTGTTACCTCCTGGTTATTTATAATAAATTTTTCTATGCTTAAAGTTTTGTTTAATTTTTTTCCGTCTTTGTTATAACATATTACATCTACGCCTGTAATACCACCAAAGGTAAGGTCTCCATATGTACCATTTACATAACTAATATTAAAAGGTCCTACTGTATATTTTTGGGTTTTGTAGTCAATTTTTGTGTATACTTTATTTTTTTGTGTATTGTTTGATTGTGCTATTTTTTCGTTATTATCTTTAATATCTATCATAAAGTTTCCATAATCTACAGCTTCTGTATCATATTTAGTTGGCTCTCCATCATCATGTGATGATGTTCCATTTCCTTCTACTAGGTTCAAGTCTGCACGTTTCCCATCTTTTGTATATAAATCTCTCAAATGATAAATTCCTTTTTGTTTGTCTTTATTATATCCACTTGGGCTATCTGTTACTATATATGCCATCGATGGTGATAATTCTCCACTTCCAGCTTCTCTATATTGTGTGTATGTTACTTTTCCCTTTTTAGGTAAAGCAGGACATAAACACTCTGAAGTATACACTTTTCCTTTTTCTGCCACAGCATCCGCATATGATATAGTACTGGTATAATCTATAAAAGCTCCTGGTTCTATACAATATAAATACTCTGAAATATTGATTGGTAACATCCAGTCATTATGTTCCACTGCTTCAAAGCCACCTATATGCAAATGTGAATAATCTTTTCCTTCTGCATAAACAATACTAGATAGGTAGGTTATTACTGATAAAGTAATTAAAATTAGAGCAATTGTTTTTGTAATTATGTTTTTCATATAAAAGCTTCCTCCTCTCTTTCAAATTTTATCTTTTATTTAAAACTCTTTTTTTAATTTCCAATACTCCAAATCCTAACAATGCTATTATTACTATAGGTAATGTTATATACATTGCTATTTGTGCACCTGTTACTATTCCTAAAACAATATCTGCTTTTGATATATCATCTTCTGTTTCTACATTGTTTGCTGGTGTTGAGTCTATATCTTTTAAGCCTTGTTCATTATATGCTTCATATATTTCTGCTGTATTGTTTAGTATTCCTATACTATCTTCTGTTATTTGCTTTACTAATACTAGTGTAAGTTCTTTTGATTCTCCTGGGTTTATAATTGTGTTTTCTAGGCTTGTATTATATACATTGCCATTATCTGATAAATACCAGTCTTTGTTTAGCTCTGTATTAAATACTACTCCTTTTGGTAAATAATCTGCTACTTTTTTAGCATATCCTGCTACTGCTCCTTCATTTTTTACCACTATTTTGTATTCTACAACTATACTGCTTTTTCCTAAGTTTTTCTTTAAAACTTCTATTTTAGTAAGTTTTTCGTTATTGTATTCAAATACTTCTGTTCCTGATGTTGGTGTTGTTCTTGTAATTTTGCTTATATATTTATCTAGTCTTAAGTCAAATTTTTCTTGGTCATATAAACCAATGTCAATATCTCTAATATTTGAGTTTGATACTACTATTGTATCTGTTATTCCTGCTACTGTTTTTTCTCCATATAGTATAACTTCTATATCTATTGCGTCTGAGTTTACAGATGTATCAACTCCTGGTTTTTGGTATTCTGTAATACTGTATTTACCCGCATCATATACAAATAGTACAAAATATTGTCCTTGTGGTATATTAGTAAATTCATAATATCCCTCACTATTAGTTGTTGTAGATTTTTCTTGTTTTGTGTCTATATCTTTTACTATTGAATTATTAGATTTATTTACTAATATTGCTTTTACATTTGCTAGTAATTCTTCTTGTGAATCTCTCATTCCGTTTTTGTTGCTATCTAGCCATGCTGTACCTGTTATTTTGTATCTTTCTGTTGATGGTGTATCTGGATTGTTTGGGTTATCTGGATTTGTAGTTCCTCCATCATTTTCATGTGCTTTTGCATAATACTCAATAGTGTTTGTTACTGTATTTGTTTGTACCTCTTCAAATCCATTAGCTGTAACTGACATTTTATTTGTTACTTTTCTATCATTTTTGTCTGGTAATAAATTAGCTTTTGTTACTAATTTAAGCTCAAATTCTTGTCCTCCTGTTATTATTGGTATCATAATTTCATTATTAGAATATGAAATTTGTTTTTCTGTACCTTGATATATATAAGTAACCTTTTCAGCTGTTAATCCTTCTGGTAAAATATCTTTAATTCTAATATTTGTTACTACTCCATTGCCTTTGTTTGCTATTTTTAATGTATATGTTAAGTTTTGTGTTTCTTTTACATAGTTAGGTGTTGATGTTAATTGTGATACTTCTAGTTTTACTGTTTCTGCTACATATTCTGTAATATTAGAATAGCATTCTTCTGCTCCATCAGCTTTTGCTTTTGCTATTATAGAAAATCCATTATCTATATTTTCCATTTTTATATTTAACATTATAACTTTTTCAGTCTCTAATGTTCCTATGTCTATAGTTACTATATTTAATGTTTCATCATAGCTTATTCCTTGAGTAGTGCCTGTTTCTGCTGACAAACTATCTTTGATAAGTGCATTTTCAAATTTAACACCGGTTGGTAGGTTTACTGTAAGTTTTGTATTAGATAAAGCTCCTTTTCTAGAAATATTTTCTACATTTATTGTGTATTCCATAATATCTCCAGTTTGTAATGTTTGATTTTCAAATATATCACTAATTAACTCAAGTGCAATTTTGCCTTCTTGTATATTTAAGCTACATTCATTAGAATATGTTTTATCTGTTGTTCCATCTATAGTCACATACATCTGTGTCTTTATTAATTTAGGATAACTACTAGGTCTATCTGCACTTTCGTCACCATCTGCACTTTCGTCACCATCTTTTCTTTCTGTCAATACTTCTGTAATTTTATCTATTCTCAAATAATAACAAATTTCTTTACTTTGATTTGGCTCTAATGTACCAACATCAATAGTTTTTTCTGTTTCAGCTACTGGATAAAATCCATTTGCTGGAACGTAATCTGTAAATTTTGCGTATTCTGGTAGTGTGACAACTGCTTTAACATTTTTGGCAGTTAAGCTTCCTGTATTTTTAACAGTGGCTTTCATTTTAATTACTTGTCCTTCTCTTACTACATCAGCTGTTGATTTTAGTTCTACTGATAATTCTGGACCTTGCCCTGTTGTTAAGCATATTATTGATGATGTTTTGCTTTCTGGTAATTCTCCTACACTAGAAGCATTTGTATAGCTTACTTTATACATTTGATATGTGTTATTGTTATATGAAATATTTGCTGGTATTTCTACATTGTATGAAAATTCTAGTGTTTCTCCTGTTTGTAGTTGTTGGTTTTGTAGAACAATCATATATGTTTTAGCATTTTCGCTAAATGTAGTAGTCCAGCCATTTGCTGTGTTGGTTAAGTCTTTGTTTGCATTTTCAACTGTTGAATAATATACAGTATAATTTGCTGTATCAACATTTTTTAATGTTACAGCTTGTTTTATTTTTGTATCAAATGTTGAACCTAATGCTGTATTTGTGTCTATATTAGTGTTTCCTTTAGAAGGAATTTTTCCTAATATTACGATATCTTTTATAAAGTTTGGATAGTTATTTATTATTTTTCCATATATTGTAGCTGTTCTTGCTGATGAATTTCTTGCAATTGTTCCTGTTGCTCCTTCATCTGCTATTGATAATAAATCTCCCTTTCCATCTGCATAGTTTGATATTCCATTTGCTGTAACAATTCCTGTTGGGGCTACAAAGTTTAATTCTCTTTCAATTGTTCCTTGTGTATTTGTTGCAAGTTCGTTGTTGTTTGTATATTCTACTACTATTTTATTTTTGTTTGTTGGTGTTAATGTTTTCGTTGTTAGGTTTGTGTTAAGGATTACAATTGCTCCTTTGTATTGTGCATCTAGTGTATATTCTGTTTGGCTTTCTTTTAATTCTACATTTAGTATAGTTTTTCCGGCTTCTTTTGCTTTTTTAACACTTTTTATTTTTAATCCGTTTCCCATTACTATGTCATAGCTATTTACATTTACTTTATCAATGTATTCTGGTAGTTTTATTTTTAAAGTAGGATTTTTATATAATGCATTGTTTGTTGTTGAAGTATCTAATACTGCTCTTATTTCAACATTTTTGTTTTCTACTGCTGTTGTTAAATCTTTTTTGTTTACTGTAACATCAATTACTGTTTTTGGTTCTGTTAATTGGATGTTTTTTGATGTTTGCACATTTTTTCCGTTGACATCTGCTTTTAATGTTGTTACTAATGTTTTAAACATTTTAACTGTTTGTAGTTGATTGTCGTTATATCCTGCTTTTATTGCTTTTTCTGTTTCTATTACTAATCTACCTTCTGCTACTGGTTTGCTTGTAGTTATTACAAGTTGATTTGCATTTTTGTTGCTTATATCTACTATGTATTCTTCATTTGATAATGTTGTTGTTTTATCAATTTTTGCAATTTCTGTTCCATCTGTGCCACTTATTGTTATGGTTCCTTCTTCTCCAAGAATTTTTTGGAATACATTTTTATTTATTCTTACATTCTTGTTGTATACTAGGTTGGTTCCTGTAACTGTTGTTATGTTTGCTGTACTTTCTTGTGTTGAAAAGCCTTCTGGAACTTGTGTAAATTCAATTTTGTCTGTTAGGTCTTTATCACATATTGTTGTGTAATATTTTACATTGTATGTTGTTTCTTTTTTGTTTTCTGATTCATAGTTTGCATATATTTGACCTTTGCTAATAGTTTGTATTGTGTTTATTTCAAAGTCTAGCATATCACCTATTTTTTGAATTGATACTGTTCCTTCTGTTGCTGGTGTATATTTAGCATTTTGTTCTGTATCGCCTTCTATTGTATGATTACTGCTGTTATATAGTTCTACCTTCGAATTTGCTTTCATGCTATATTTTATTTCTGTGGCGTTATTCACAACATAATCATAGGCTTCCTTTGTGTCAAAGATAAATGTTACTAGGTATTTATCTTGAACATTTTTTACCCATGATATTTTATCTTGTTTATTTGCAACGTTTATTGTTAACATTCCTGTTGTAGCATCATAGTTATAGTTTTGTGTTCCAAAGCTGTTTTCACTGTTTTCTCCGTTTGTTGCTTCTGTGCTCATAGCAATTACATTACCTGTTGTTGGTTTTAGGTTGTTTAGTTGTGGTGCAGATACTGAGATGTTAGTTGTTTTGATTGGTAATTTGCTATTTTCCACTCCAGATTCTATGCTGTATTGGAATATTACTCCATATTTTTCTCCTACATGATATGGAATTTGTTTAGTTGTATTTGCTTCTAATACTGCATTTACTGTTTCTGTTTCATTCCATGTAAGTTTGTTTATAACTTGTTTAGAAATACTATTTGATTTTCCGTTTCCGTCTACATATGTTGCAGTGAAGTTTGTGGTTGTTTCTTTGTCAAAGTTGTCTAGTGTAACTTCGTTTTGGTTTAGTAGTTTGATTGGGATTTCTAAAGTTATATCTGTGCCATTATTTAGTTTACTTAATACAATTTTGTTTGCATTTGCATCAATGCTTTGTACGTTTTCATTTTTTATTTGTCCTGCTATTTTGAAGTTTACGTCTGCAAAGCTAATTGTTGGGTTTTCCAAATAGCCTGAATTTTTAACTTTGATGTTGACAAATAATTTTGTTGTGTTTTCAATTTGTTCAGTTTTACTATGAACTCCTCCTTCAAAATACGAGTTGAATTCTACATTTGAGTTTTGGGTTTTTGAATTTTGATTAGAAAGTTCAGTTGCTGATAAGGCATATGATATTCCATAACCTCCAATTATAGACAAATTAGCACTTATCATGCATGTAAGTATCAATACTGCGATAACCTTTTTTAATAATTTGTTCATAGTTTCCTCCTTAAAATTATAAATATCAACTTATATTATACGATATTTTTCCGTATTTTTCAATGGTTTTGGCACATTCTTTACAAGTTTTTACATTTTCCGCCTATTTTTTATAATACTTATA
>ULVD01103487.1_pt1 | contig 10041 bp, 10 predicted proteins | sample 1959101 | NCBI WGS metagenome assembly ULVD01 (sample SAMEA4835777, study PRJEB28245) | human gut metagenome | biome: gut microbiome; material: fecal sample | place: Denmark | collected 2008 | reverse complement strand
AATATATTTTACTTTATTTATTAACATATTTATATTCTATACTCATATATTAGATTGTAGAAATAATTTATTATTTTTATGAAAAGGAGTGTGTTACTATTGAATAATAATATTGATGTAAATCAGTTGTTGCAAGCATTATCTAAAATGAATAAAAGCGAGCTGGAGGCTGGTATTGCCAAAGCTAACCAAATGCTTAAGAGCAAAAGTAAAGATGAAATTTTAAAAGAGTTTAATGGAAATAATAAATAAGGAGTTTGTATGATGAATGAAGATTTATCTAGTATTCTTGAAAAATTAAATATAAATAGTGATTCTATTTCTCCTGAATCAATTCAACATGTGGTTGAAATGTTTAATAATTCTAACAATACTTCAAATGAATCTCGGAACAAGCTCTTCTTCTAATAATAATTTTGATATTGATATGGAAACTATTCTAAAACTAAAAAGTGCTATGGATAAATTGAAAAAAAATGGCAACCCTCGTGCCAAACTTTTAAACGATTTAAAGCCTTTTTTAGCTGCAAGCAAAAAAGAAAAAATTGACCAGTATATCAAAATGGACAATATGCTTGAATTATTACCACTATTAGGCGGTAATATTGATACCCGCCTATATAGTGATGATAAAGTTTTACTTTTTTCGCTTATTTCTCTATTATTCTAAGACAATTTTATCATCAATAATTGATGCAAATTGTTTTATTTCATCTGTTTCTTCTTTTTCCATTTCTTTTAAAACATCTGCTATTCTTAGTTGAGCACATTCGATTTTATGGCTTGCTATAATTGCTTTTTTATTCCCCTTTGCACCTGCATGTGCTAGGCCTCTTAGGGTTCCTAGTACAACTATGTTATCCTCTGCAATTACTTCCGCTCCACTATTTACATCACCCATAACAACTATGCTTCCTTCAAATTCTAATTTTTGTCCTGACCTTATTCCCCCTTTAAAGAAGTACGTTTCAGAGTGTTGTGTGTTTTGTTCATAGGTTTTCTTTATTCCAGATAGTCCTAGTTCGTTTGTGTTTTCGAAAATTATTTCTGCATCACATTCATTCTTAATAATATTTTTTAATTGTTCCATTTCCTTTTCTTTTAAGAATTTGCCTGTTATTCTGACCGGATTTTTTGCTTCTTTATATAGTTTTTTTATTACTGGCATTTTTTTATCCACCATGGCTATTATTTCTTCAAATTCTGCTTCATCATTTATTTTTACTAATATTTCATTTTTTTTCATACTAACTAATAATATACTTTTCATTTTAATCTCCCCTAATTATTTACATATGGTAATATTTCTTTATTTTCTTCTATACTATCATTAAGTCCGAAGTATGCTTCCATTATTTCTTTTGTAACTTCTGCACTGTAATATCCATGTGAACCATTTTCAACAAATACAACTACTGCAATTTCTGGATCTTCATATGGTGCAAATCCCACGAACCATGCATTTGTTTTATCTCCGGCTTCTGCTGAGCCTGTTTTTCCTCCTATTTGTATATCAAAATTTTTGAAAATTGAATATGCTGTTCCACCTTCTTCTGTAACTGATTGCATTCCTTCAAGTATTGTGTCCAAATTTTCTTTTTTGATTTCTAAGTCTTGAGTATTTGTTTTTTCTATTCCAAGTTTTTCATCTACATAGCTTTCTATCTCTTGTTTATCTATTTTTTCACCTTCAGGATTTATTACTTCTTTTATAATTGATACATCAACCTGTTTTCCTCCATTTGTAAGCATTGCTATATATCTTGCCATTTGTAAAGGGGTAAAATTATTTTCTGCTTGTCCTATAACAGCTGATAACGTGTTACCATAATACCAGGTTTCACCTAATTTATCATATAATTTTTTTCCTGCTAGAGTTCCTGATATTTCACCTGGCAACTCAATATTTGTTTTTTGTCCTAGTCCAAAATATGTGGCATATTCTTCTATTGTTGATATTCCTATTCTTGTTCCAACCTCATAAAAGAAACAGTTGCAAGATTTTTGTATTGCTTGCGCTACTGTAAGCATTCCATGGCCTCTTCCATATGTTGTATAATACCAGCATTTTGGTTTATATCCTTTTTGATATATTCCTGTACATTCTATCTGCTCATTTTTTGTTATTTTGTTTGTTTCCAAACCTGCAATAGCCGGAATCATTTTGAATATTGAGCCTGGTGCATATGCACTTTGCATTGCTCTGTTTATTAATGCACTTTTATCTTTTTGTGTATATTCTTGCCATTTTTCTGTGCTAATCCCATCTACAAATAACTGTGGTTCAAAATCTGGATAACTTACCATTGCAATTACTTCTCCTGTTTTTACATTAAGAACAACTGCTGCACCTGTTTCAACATTTCTTTTTTCTCCAAATTCACCATTATTTATTTTTTGGATATTAGTTTGTAGTGATTTTTCTGCTACTTGCTGTACTTTTGCATCTATGGTAAGAACCACATTTGAGCCAGCAATAGCTTCTTTCAAGATGTATTCACCTGTTGTTGTACCATCTATGGACATATCGGTTTGTTTTATTCCATCTGTTCCTCTTAGTAATTTTTCGCAGACATATTCAATACCTGTTCTTCCTATATAGTCATCTAAGCTGTAGCCTGTGTTATTTTTGTATTCTTCACTATTAATTTTTCCAACATATCCAAGTGAGTGTGATGCTAGACTTCCATAGTAGTATTTTCTTATTGGTTTATAGTCTATTGAAATTCCTGGAAAATTGTTGTTCATTTCCTCAAATTGAGCTACACTATTATTGCTAATATTTGAAGAAATTTCATACCCTCTCATGGCTGAGTATCCATTTTGTTGTATTGAATATCTGATTGCAATAATTTTTCTTGCATCTTCTAAAGAATATTCTTCTAGATTATATTTTGAAATAAAGAAGTTTAACGCTTCTTCTGCTGTTGCTTGAGTTTCGAGTTTGTTTCCTTCGAGCCATTTTTCTAATTTTTCTTGGGTTTGAAACTTGAATTCTATTGGATTTATATTTATTGGGAATTCATCTTTATATGCATCCCCATTTCTTTCTAGGACATTTATTGTGTTTAAAAGCGTAGTGTTTAGATCACTTTCTTCTATTTTACTTTTATATATTTTCAATGAATATTTTATTTGATTTCCAGCAAGTAGAATGCCATTGCAATCTGTTAGGTTTCCTCTTGCGGCTTTAATTGTTGTTTCTCTTGTGAGTCTGGAATTTGCTGTTTCTAAGTATTCTTCTCCATGTACAATTTGCAAGTTAAAGAGCTGAATAATTAGAACTATTCCTATTATATATACACATATTGATAATATGTTGTATCTAACATTTTTTTTATCTAAAACTGCCAAATTAGCCTCCTAATAATACTTCATTAATGATTTTTTCTCTGTAAATATGTCTTCTGTTATTTCTCCTGCCTTTTGTATTAAAGGATATAGTATTATTGCTAGTATTGCATTATAGATTGCTTCTATTAAAACTATTTTCATGAATTCTGAAAATGCTGGTTCTGATTTTATTAGTATTATTTGTAGTGTGTAGGTTATTGTTTCGCATAGAATTGTTATTATCATTGTCATTGTCATAAATGTTATTCTGCTTTCTTTTGAAAAGCTTGCATCTAATATGCCCCCGATTAATCCCGCAAATCCAAGCATGATGGCATTTAGTCCAATCCTTTTTCCTATAAAAAAATCAATTAGTAATCCAAATATTATTCCTAAAGTAAATCCTTTTATTTTACCTAAGTATAGTCCTATGAATAAGGTTAAAATGATAAAAAGATTTGGCTTAATTCCTGCTATATTGTACCAACTGAAGAAATTTGCTTGAAGAAAGTATATGATTAAAAATGCAATAAAAAATACTGTTATAGTTAGTGTTTTTTTCATAATTCTCCTCTTTTATGAACACTATTATAACAGTATTTATTAAATTTTTCAAGTTTTATATATCATTATATCTCTTGTATCCTATAAATGCTCCTATTCCTATTACAGTTATTATTACGCCTGGTATTATTATGCTTTCAATTCCTGTATTTGCAATTTTTGAACCTTTTGTTGTGTTATCCACTGTATTTGTTATTATTATTTGATTGCTTTGGTCTATTTTAACTATATTATTGTTACCATTATTATTATTATTGTTATTACTATTATTATTATGGTTGTTTCCACTGTTATTTGTTTTTGCTTTAACCTCTATTTGAATTTTAGTTGTAACTGTTGCACCATTCTCAGTATATGTAATTGTAATTTGATCATTATTAGTTGTTAATGCAGATGTTGGGAAACAGTTGAAGTTTTCAATTTGTTTTCTTGATCCATCACTATATACTGCTACAACTGCTATTCCTGTTTTGTCAAATTTTTCTCCTTCTGTATATATTGTTTTTGTAGGATTTGTTGTTACTTCTATTCTTGTTACTTTCTTTTCTTGAACCACTTGTTTTTCTTTTACAGTTATTGTTACTTCCGCTGTTTTTGTTACTTCTCCTTCTGTATAACTTACAACTATTTTTGTATCTGTTTTTGTTAATACTCCATTTGGTGTATATGTGTAATTTGTAACTGGAGCCTTACTTGAATCGCTATAGTTTGCTGTTACTACCATTCCTGTTTTATCAAATTTTTCTCCTTCTTCATATGTTAGTTTTGTTGGAGCTGTTGTTATTTCTATATTGCTTAATGTTTTTTCTGGTATTATTTGTTGTTCTTTTACAGTTATTGCTACTTCTGCTGTTTTTGTTATTTCACCTTCTGTATAACTTACAACTATTTTTGTATCTGTTTTTGCTAGTGCTCCATTTGGTGTATATGTGTAGTCTGTAACAGGTGCACTGGTTGAATCGCTGTAATTTGCTGTTACTACCATTCCTGTTTTATCAAATTTTTCTCCTTCTTCATATGTTAGTTTTGTTGGAGCTGTTGTTATTTTTATACCACTTAATGTTTTTTCTGGTATTACTTGTCGTTCATTTACTGTTATTGCTACTTCTGCTGTTTTTGTTATTTCACCTTCTGTATAACTTACAACTATTTTTGTGTCTGTTTTTGCTAGTGCTCCATTTGGAGTATATGTGTAATCTGTAACAATTGCACTGGTTGAATCACTATAATTTGCTGTTACTACCATTCCTGTTTTATCAAATTTTTCTCCTTCTTCATATGTTAGTTTTGTTGGAGCTGTTGTTATTTCTATACCACTTAGTGCTTTTACTGGTTGTTCATGGAATTTGCAAGTTGCACAACTACAACCGAAGCAATATATTTTAGAACAGTTATCACAATTGCAATCACATTCTTCATAATTTTTGAAACATGGCATTCCTTCTCCATAGTCAACATCTCTGTTTTGCGTTCCCAAATCTAAAGAATATTCTTGTAATATTTTATACACTTGTGCTGTTGTAAATGTTTTATCATAACTTTTAACAGTCGCAACTGCTGCTGCAATATGTGGTGAAGCATGTGATGTTCCACTTACTATTGGAAACTCTTCCATAGCTGCACCTGTTGGCACTAAACTTAAAATGTGTTGACCTGGTGCTGAAAAATCAACTGATTGTCCAAAGTTTGAAAAACTTGTATATGCTAAATTTGAATCTCCTGAATTATATGCTGCTAAATATGAGCTTAACAAAATACTATTATTTTCTACTGTAATTAAATTTGAATTTAAAGCTCCAACTCCAATAACATCAGTATAAGAAGCAGGGTATAAATTATCGCCATTTACTCTAGTTCCATTTTCATCACCATTTCCAACTGCTGCAACTACAACAATTCCTTTATTAACTGCTTCTTGTATTAAATTACCAATCTCAGTTTCTATTGGCGAACTACCACTTGCGCTTTTTTCCCATCCTAAACTTAAATTAATTACATCCACATTTTGGTCTATTGCGTATTTTATTCCATCACATATGTAAACTAAACCAAGATTTCCATCATCATCTTCTGCTTTTATTGGAAGGATTTTTACATTCTTTGGTGTTCCATCAAGTATTATTCCTCCAGTATGTGTTCCATGTCCTACTAACACATTTTCATTTGTCTGTGAATTTTTTTCTTTGTGATTATCTGATATATCTTTTGTGTTTGTTACTATATTGATATATCTACTATCAATTCTTGTGTTTAAATTTTGTTCTGTTAATGTTGAATTTGATAAATCAAAACCTGAGTCTATAACAGCAACTACTACATCTTCTTTCTCTGTATTACTATCTATTTTTGTCTGTGTCTCGTTTAATCCCATTGTATGTATTCCCCAAGACTCAATTTCTGTTCCAGCAATATCAAATTTTATGCTTAATGGATTAACAGTATCTTGGATTTTAGCATTTTTATCAATTTCAATGTTTTGAACTTTTGAGTTTTCTTTAAATAACCTATAAGCATTTTCTGTTTCTTCTATTGTGTCATATGTAAGTACATATTTACCACTATATGATTTACTTGCACTTTTTGCATTATAAGTATCTCCTATTTCTCCTTCTACAGTTACTATAAGTCTTTTGGCTGAAAAGTCTTGTTGGACCTGTTGTTCTTTATCACCATATCCTTTTTCCCTACTACTTACAAACCAAATTGTTCCACCTGCTATAATTGCCACAATTAATAGAATTAATATTGTTAATTTTAATTGTTTCTGTGATTTTTGTAACATTCTTATCCTCTCCTTTATATAATACCTCTTTTATATTATTTCATATTTTTACAAAAAATCAATACTGTGTTTTTCACACTAGCTCATTTTTCCCCATAATTTAGCCTTTTTAGCGTTTTATTACAAATATATGACTTTTTTTGTTGCTGTAATATTTTTGTAATATAAATATCATATATTTGTAATACATTTTTGGTATTTTTTGATGTATAATTATTCTGTACTAATGAATTAAAAAGGAGTTACCAATGAATATTGATTATTTGTTGAAAAAAGAAGGAATTACAAATATTAAAGAACTGAATAGCAATCAAATTAAAACAATATCTAAAGACCTTGCTATAAAGCTATGTTTAGCATTTCCAGAACATGATTTGGATAGGCAAGCTTTATATAACTCTTTTTGTGGGCTAAATATGTATACTGCAACAATGCCAAAAGATTCAAGTGGTGCTAAATATATTGCAAATAGCAATTCTATTTATTTTAATGAAAATATAGCTTTTACATCTATTCCTGAGGTTGCAATGCACGAGTGTATTCACTTTATTCAGGAAGGCAGGCTAAATGGAAGGAATGGTTTTTTAGGTTTGAGTTCATTTGCTTCTGGGTTGGCATTGAATGAAGCTGCTGTTCAGCTTATGGCTTCTGAGGCAAACATGTCTAATATTACTGAGGAAAAATATTTTGATATTACTATTAGAACTATTAGTCCTAATTATTATCCATTAGAATGTACATTACTTAATGAAATTTCTTATTTTACTGGTACATATCCTTTATATCACAGTGTTTTAAACAGTAATGATGTTTTTAAGAATACCTTTATTGCAAAGTTCAATAAAAGAATTTATAACAGAATTGCAAGGCAATTAGATAAGTTGCTACATTTGGAAGGTGAACTTGCTTGTTATATATCAGAACTTGAAAATTCTGAGAAGGTTGGCGATATTAAAGAATTAAATGCTATAATTTCAGAGCAAAAGAAAAATATTAAAAAATTATTTTTCAATATCCAAAATTTCATTATTAGAAATTGCTTTGCGTGTGGATTTAACAGTATTAGTACAATTGATGATTTGAAAGAGATTAAAGAAAAGCTATATAATTTTAAAAATATTATAGGAACAACTGATGGATACACCTTTTACAATGATTTTTATCGAGATTTAATGAATGCCTTGGAGAATAAAAAAGAGGAAATTCTAAAATATGGTGAAATTAGTTTGTTTAAACAAGAGTGTACTGCTCTTACTATTGTTGACCAAACAAGAGAGCGTTTTGGATTTATTCGCACTTTTATTAGAAAGCTAAAGAAGTTGTTTAGATTAAATAAAGAAAGTATTAATGATTATAATAATTAAAACCTAAGTTTTCGCTTAGGTTTTTATTTTATCAATTATCAAATCCATTTCACTTGTGAAGCTGCTGTTTCCATAACTATATATAATATATACTATTCCATCTTTCACAAAGAATTCTGTTGCGTTTTCCAATATGTATATACTACTTTCTGGGTTTCTTCTATACACTTTATATCCCTGTTCAATTATTGTATTTTCTTTTTTAATTGCTACTTGTATCTTTTTATTTATTTGTTGTTGAATTTCCTCTCTCTTGTTTTCTGGCACCACATCTGTTATTTTCATTAATTGTTTGTCCTGTAAGTTAAAATTATATGTTTTTACTATTGTTCTTTGTGCATTAACTCCTTCTTTTAAAACACAATGAATTGCAAGTGATAAAATATTATCATCAATACTTGTTGCATAATTTATAGAAACTATAGAATATGTTTTACTCTCATTATATATACTTAACATCTTTTGAACGAAAATATCATATATCTCTTTATTAATTTCATTATCAACTGCACTACCAGTATTAACATAAGGAATATCTGCTTGTATCCTATATTTTCCACTCTTTTCCTCTTCAATGTGGTACAAAGTTTTTATATACTCATTTTCATTATTACTAAAAATTTTTCCAAAATTAATCTCCAACTCCTCTAAATTCAAAGGCTCATCCACACTCTCCTGTGCGTTACTTTTTCCTATTATCAAAACTATGACCACAATAGCCACAACTAATATAGCAACCACACCACCTACAATAAACAATAATTTTCTATTTTTTCTCAAAATAATCACCTTTTATATTATACCATTAATAAATTCTTTTTTCAAATGAAAATTGGGGAGTTAATTTTTGGCCTCCATGAATTGTTTCTTTTTACCTTCATATAATTAAATTGGTGATAGCTGTGTTTAGTTCTATTTTAGTTATTATTGGAACCATTATAGGAGCCGGCTTTGCTTCCGGGCAGGAGATTTTTACTTTTTTTAATGTGTATGGCAGTTGGGGGTTTTTAGGTCTTTTTGTTGCTGAAGTTTTGATTGGTTTTATTGTTTATAAAGCTCTTGTTATTATTATTGATAATAATATTTCTACATATCCCAACTTTGTTTCTATAGTAATGACTAATTGTAAATTTGCAAACTCCGTAATTTGCTATGTTGTAAATATATTTTTACTCATTTCCTTTGTTGTAATGTGTGCTGGTTTTTCTGCCTATTTTTCACAGGAATTTGGCTTACCTAGTGTTTTTGGTTCATTTATAATTTGCATATTATCCTTCTTTACCTTTTTGAAAAACATTAATGGCCTAATTAAAATTAATGTTATATTTATACCAATTTTAATTGTAATAATTCTAATTTTAGGCTTCAAAAACTTAAGCTGTTTTGAAAATTTTCATTTAGTTGGAACTATATTTTCTCTAAAATGGTTTGTTAAAGCCTTAATGTATGCAAGTTATAACCTAATAATCGTTTTGCCAATCTTAATCTCTTTGAAAAAATATGTTTCAACCACTAAACAAGCAAAAATCGTTGCTACTGAAGTAACATTATTTCTACTAGTAATGGCAATTATTCTATTTATTTTACTGGACTTTTATTATGATGATATAAAAAACCTAGAACTTCCAATCATCTACATTGCCGGCATTTGTGGAACAATTTATAAATACCTATGTGGCTTTATTCTATTAGTTGCTATATTTACAACTGCACTATCCAGTGGGTACGGTTTTTTAAATGATTTTTCCTTAAAAAGCAGGAAAAATTATATATTGCTTGCATTTACCATATGTAGTATCGCTTTCTTTTTAAGTAAAATTGGGTTTAGCTACTTGCTTAATTTACTGTATCCTATCTTGGGAATTTTGCGGATTAATACAGGTGATTTTTATTTTCTTTTTTCATAAAAAGTATTGAAAATTTTACTGTTTATTGATATAAGTATATAGAGGTTTTTTATATGGAACGAAAATTGAATAAGAAAAAAATTTTTGGATT
>ULVD01036722.1_pt1 | contig 10052 bp, 7 predicted proteins | sample 1959101 | NCBI WGS metagenome assembly ULVD01 (sample SAMEA4835777, study PRJEB28245) | human gut metagenome | biome: gut microbiome; material: fecal sample | place: Denmark | collected 2008 | reverse complement strand
GGTTCAATAAACGCATTTGCAAATACTAAAAAGACTGCGCAGGAAATCTATTTGAATTCAAGCGCCGCAGTTTGGGGCGACTGGGGAAATAAAGCATATGTTGAATTTACTCCGTCTTATACCGGCTCATTTGAATTTTATTGCTTTAATCAAAGCTATGGCGGTAATATTATGGCGTCGATAGAAGATTTCAGCGGGGAAACATATAACACCGTGCTTAATGATAATAACCCAAATCTTATTTGTGCCGCTACACTTGAAGCCGGTAAAACATATTACTATGTGCTTGAATCGGCATCTGTGTCTTTTTCAAATGTAGTAAGTGTAAGAAATCATAATCACGATTTCAGCTTATATAAATCATATCCTGCTCATTATGACCAATATGACAGCGCACAAAATTATGACGGTTATGTTGAAAGCATATGCACATATTGTCCGGAATACATAAAAAACGCCAGCTTTCCTGCTGTATCAAGCGTAAAAGCCAAGACTAAATCTTTCACATATAATAAGAAAAAGAAAACTACTTCAGTTAAGGTTTATGACAGAATGGGAAATGTTGTTTCTCCGTCAAATTACACCGTAAGTTATAAAAACAATACCAAGCCGGGATATTTAACTCTTACAGTTAAATTTAGAGGCAATTACTCAGGTACTGCGATAATCAGACTCACCATTAAGCCGAAAAAGGAAACACTTTCTTCGCTTAAAAGCACAAAGAAAAAGAAAATAACTGTTAAATGGAAAAAGGATAAAACCGTAACAGGCTATCAAATCCAATATTCAACATCAAAAAAATATGCTAAAAAATCAACTAAAACAGTAACAATAAGCAAGAAAAGCACTACTTCAAAAACTATTTCCAAGCTTAAATCAAAGAAAAAGTATTATGTAAGAATTCGTGCATATAAAAAATCTTCCGGAAAGAAGATATACGGTGCTTGGTCTAAAACAAAAACGGTTAAAGTAAAATAAAAATTGAGCGTTTAAAAAATATAATTATTATAAATATTCGCTTGAATCGTCTATTATATTATGATAAAATCAAAGTGCTATATGATTTTAAATAAAGGAGGTAAAAATATGCAAATGACTTTTCGCTGGTTCGGTAAGGACCTCGATACCGTATCACTTGAGCAAATCAAGCAAATTCCGGGTGTAGTCGGCGTTGTTCCTGCTCTTCATTATCTTCCTGCCGGGGAAGCTTGGGAAATGGAAGATGTGCAGAAAATGTATGATGAAATCACATCTGCCGGGCTTACAATGGAATGTATCGAAAGCGTAAATGTTCACGAGGATATAAAGCTTGGTTTACCTACAAGGGACAAGCTTATTGAAAATTATAAAACATCAATCAGAAATCTTGCAAAGGTTGGAGTTAAAGTAATTTGCTATAACTTTATGCCTGTTTTTGACTGGACAAGAACAGACCTTTATATGCCTTTGCCTGACGGTTCAACCTGCCTTAGCTATGACGGTAAGCAGGTAGAGGGCAAATCACCCGAAGATATGTTTAAAGAGATTGATGATAACTCAAACGGATATGCTATGCCGGGTTGGGAAACTGAAAGAATGGGTGAAATTAAAGAACTTTTTGAAAAGTATAAGAATGTAACTGCCGATGATTTGTGGGCAAATCTTAAATATTTTCTTGAAGCTATTATGCCTACTTGTGAGGAATGCGATGTCAAAATGGCAATACATCCGGATGATCCGCCTTGGGGTATTTTTGGCCTTCCTCGTATTATCACAGGCAAAGAAGCTGTTGAAAAGCTTCTTGATATGGTTCCGAGCAAGTACAACGGTTTAACTCTTTGCACAGGCTCACTCGGTGCAAGCCCTAAAAATGATATGGTTGAAATTATTAAAGCCGCAGGGGATAGAATTTATTTCGCTCATCTTCGCAATGTTTCAATCAATGACAGGTGGTTTAACGAAACTGCACACGAAAGTGACTATGGTTCACTTGATATGTATGAAATAGTTAAAGCTCTTCAAGAGGTTGGGTTTGACGGATATATTCGCCCTGACCACGGCAGAATGATTTGGGGTGAAGTTGCACGCCCGGGTTACGGACTTTATGACAGAGCATTGGGCGTAAGCTATCTCAACGGACTTTGGGAAGCTGTTGAAAAAAGCAGAAAGGAAAAATAAACATTATGTTTAAACATGAGAATTTAAAAGGTAAAGTTGCTGTTGTTACAGGCGGCGGTGGTGTTCTTTGTGCCGCATTCGCAAAAACCCTTGCTAAACAGGGTTGCAAAGTTGCAGTGCTTGACCTTAATGAAGAAGCAGCAAAAAAATGTGCTGATGAAATCAATGCAGACGGCGGCGAAGCTATTGCAGTCGGCTGTAATGTTCTTGAACTTGAATCAATGGAAAACGCAAGAAAAGTCATCAATGAAAAATTAGGCTCTTGCGATATTCTTTTAAACGGTGCAGGCGGAAACAACCCGAAGGGAACTACTACAAAAGATACTCTTGAAAAAATCGACCTTGTTCAAAAGGATGAAAATGTAAAAACTTTCTTTGACCTTGACCCTAACGGTATCAGCTTTGTATTTAACCTTAATTTCCTCGGTACACTTATTCCTACTCAGGTATTTGCCAAGGATATGGCTGAAAAGCAAAAGGGTACTATCATTATGATTACCTCTATGAATGCATTTAGGCCGCTTACCCGTATTCCTGCTTACAGTGCCGCTAAAGCCGCTGTTAAGAACTTTACCGAATGGATGGCAGTTCACTTTGCTCCGCTCGGAATCAGAGTTAATGCGATTGCACCGGGCTTTTTCTCAACAAAGCAGAATGCAACTCTTCTTTGGAATGAGGACGGAACACCTACTGAAAGAACAGGCAAAATTCTTGCCGCTACACCAATGGATAGATTCGGCGAACCTGATGAACTTTCAGGTACACTTCTTTTCCTTTGCGATGATACTTATTCAGGCTTTATTACAGGTGTTAATATTCCTGTTGACGGCGGTTTCAACGCTTATTCGGGTGTATAAAAAACAAGAATATTATTATGGGCGAGTTGATTTGCAATTCGCCCTTTTTTAAAATCGGGTGATGAAAAATGGATAAAAGCAAAAAGAAAAAAACTTTGCTCATTGTAATATCGGCTTTGATTGTTGCAATTATAGCGGCGGTGCTTTATATAATTTTCGGTGTTATCGGAATTGACGGAAAAGTTGAATACAGGCAAAGCGAAAAAGTAAATGCCAATGTCAGCGGCAGTAATGTCACCGTGCTTGATAATAATGTGAATTACCAAACTATAAACGGATTTGGTGCATCTGCTTGCTGGTGGAGCCAGGATGTAGGCTCGTGGGATAATGCAAGTGATATTATGCAGGCACTTTATGATGATGACAAGGGAATAGGACTTAATATTTACCGCTACAATCTCGGTGCAGGTTCAAAGGGTGATAGTCATATTTTGACTAAAAACCGCCAAACCGAATGTTTTTTAAATGCTGACGGAACATATAATTTTAATAATGATAAAAACGCACAGCAGTGCCTGGAACTTGCAAAAAAATATGCCGGCAAGGATATGCGCTTGACTCTGTTTTGCAACAGCGCTCCCGTGTATTTAACAAAAAACGGTACGGCATACTGTACCCCATATAAAAGTGATGATGAACAGTGGGTTTCAAATCTTGATAAATCAAATTACAAGGCATTTGCCGATTTTTGCTATAACAGTGCCGATTACTTTGTGAAAAAGGGTTACCGTGTTACAAGCGTTTCGCCTATAAACGAGCCGCAGTATAATTGGGCAGCTTGGTATAATGATGATAATACTTATTCCGTTAATCAAGAGGGTTGCTATTATTCCAAATATGAAGCAAGAGATTTGCTTAAAACTTTTGTTAAAAAATTTAAAGGCAGTGAGCTTGATAAAAGCGGAGTAAAAGTATCAATGTTTGAATCCGGTGCTATGGAAGGTCAAGGCAGTACAGCAATGGCATATATGGATTGCATTTTGGGCAAAGGGCCAAAATATGTTTTCAAAAATGCCGCTCTTCGCAAATATTTTGACGAAGTGAGTATGCATTCTTACTGGTCAGATACAGATACTAAAAAAGCCACAGCAGATTATATTTCTGAAAAATATTCAAAATATAATGTTGCGTCTACTGAATATTGCCAAATGACTACCGATGAAAACACAGGTGTGTTTGACCTTATTTCCAAAGCGAAAAATGGAACTAACGGTACTACAATTAAGTACGGTGTTGCAATGGCAAATAAAATTGTGGATGATTTAACTCTTTTAAACGCTACCGAATGGGATTGGTGGACTGCCTGTTCCTACGGTGTGTATACCGACGGTCTTATTTATCTTGATGAAGATAATCACGAAAATCTCGATTTTTCAAAAAGATATTACTGTCTCGGCAATTTTTCAAAATTTATTAAAGAGGGCGCAATCAGAATAGCTTGTTCATCAGGTGTTGAAAATGTAAAAAGCGTTGCTTTTGTTAATGAAGACGGTTCAACAGTTGTAGTATATGTAAATAACAATGATAAAAAGGTTGAAACAACTCTTGACTGCACAGGTGATTACAGCGTTTATACAACAGATAAGGATAACGATATTGCCAAAACAGATTTTGGCACAGCAAAAAAACTTGATGTTTCGCTTCCTGCTTCAAGCGTAGTTACCGTAGTTTACGATTAAAATTTAATATGTATAACTTAACACCCCAAGGGCAATAATACCCTTGAGGTGTTTTTTATGGCTACAAAAGATAAACCAAATAATAAAAATTTAAGAGCTTTATTTTCAGTGATTTGCCTTTGCATTGTTGCACTTGGCTTGATTGTTTATTTTTCAACCCAGTCTTCGCATACAACAGATGTAAACGAAGCTACTACCGTGGTTGAAAAAGCTAAAGAAAAAAAGGTTACCACCACAAATAATACGCAGTTAACCACCATAAGCCAAACCGAAAAGCAAACAACTAAAAAGCAAAATTCAAAAAAGCCGACTACCGTAACATCAACCGAAGTATCTACTATGACATCAAGCGATACTAATATTCCTTATAAATCGTTTTACAAATATCCTTGCGATGAAACGGTGCTTTTGGGTTACAGTGAAGAACTTGTTGAAAATAAAACTATGAAAGATTACAGGGCGCATACAGCGGTTGATTTTAAAGCTAATAAGGGCAGTAAAGTGCGTTCAATTAACGATGGGCTTGTATTAAGCGTAAGCAAAGACGCTATGCTCGGCACCGTGATTGAAATTGACCACGGCGGAAAACTTGTTGCAAGGTATTGCGGTATGGACACCGTAAATGTATCAGAGGGCGATTATGTAACTATCGGCGAAACTCTCGGTACGCTCGGTACAACTCCGTTTGAAGAAAAGAGCGAATCACACCTTCATTTTGAAACGCTTTTAGATAATAAGTATGTCAATCCGCTTGATGTAATGGGAAAAACAGAATAGCTTTTGAAAAAATAAACAAAAAATAGGCGAGCAGTGAAACCCCGATGATTTTTAGGGGCAATACTGCTCGCCTTTGCTTTTATAGATTATTCGTTTGTATCTGCATTTTGATTTTCCGGCTCGCTTGAAACCGTTTCATCATTTACAGGCGGCTGATAAAATTCTGCCTTTTCCTGCTCGTTATTTGCATATGACGGGTATGAACCGCTTTGTGTAGGTTCATTTTCACTCGGCACATTTGCAGGAGTATAAAATGGTGATGTATTTTGCTCGCCTGCATTTTCATTCTCGCCTGCATTTTCATTTGCAGCGGTTTGTGCTGCTCCGGTATCAGATGTGTGCTGCTGTGGGTTGTAGTAATAAGCGTTTGCACTGTCGTTTTGATTAGCTGTGTACTGCTCATTGGTATTTTGTGCAGGGTTATAATAATTTCCCGCACCGGCAAAAGCATATTTGTTTGCCTTTTCCTCTTGTGAAAGGAAGTCGTCTTCCGTAATTCTGCCCTCTTGCAAAGCTCTTATTTTGAAGTTTTCATAATAGAGTGCTTGGGTAGTTAAATAATAAGGAATTGCATATATGCTTGCAATGCCGAAGGAGATACCGCAGAGTATCCACCAGCCGATAAAGCTTAAGTCAAGTGCAAAAAGCTCACCCCTGTTGCCGGCAACCATCTTTTTAGATAGCTTGAGAGCCTCCATAGGCTTCAAATTCGGGTTTTCACACATAATCTGGAATGAGAAGTATGAACTGTAATTATACACGATACCCGGGATTATGAAGAGGAAACACCAAAGCGTTATAAACAAGGTTCTTAAAATTGAAACAACAAGCTTTTTACCGTATGTTGCGTCAAACGATACTTTGAATATGTTTTTGATTTCTTCACCGAGTGAAAATTGCTCACTCGGGTCACGCTTAACGAGGATTACATAAAAACCTAAAAGCGAAACAAGAAGCGGAGAAAGCACGATTGAAAGAACGGTAAGCCCTTTAATTCCTGTATCGGAAAAATAACCTATTCTTGAAGTGTTAACGGATGTGTTGGTAATGCCGGTGTCACTGCCGTTATAGCTTTGGCCGAAGCTTTCAATAGGATTGTCGCTTGAGCTGTCACCGTCATCGTAGCTGTCATCATCATCGTAGCTGTCATCGTCATCACTTTGCTCGCCGTTAAAGTATTTGAAAAAATCTTCAGGTGTGTTTTGGTTAGAATTATCACTGTAACCGTTGCTGTTTTTCGGGCCGAAGAGGTTTTCAATATCATCACTGTCGGAGTAAACATTTACACCTATGGTTAAACCCTGGGTTAAAAAAATTACAATTGCACTTAAAACAAACAGGGCAAATATTTTGTCTTTAATGATTTGCTTAGCTTGTGATTTTACCAAGCTTCTGTTGATGTTATTCATAATTTTATCCTCCTTTGAAAGATAAATTAAAACTCAACCTTTTCCTCGATGAATTTTACAAGTTCGTCAATCGGAAGTCTAACCTGCTCCATAGTATCACGGTCACGAACGGTTACGCAGTTATCTTCAACTGAATCAAAGTCGTATGTGATGCAATACGGAGTACCGATTTCATCTTGGCGGCGGTATCTTTTGCCGATAGAGCCTGCGTCATCATAATCAATGTTAAATTTCTTTGAAAGCATAGCAAAAACTTCTGTTGCCTGCTCGTTAAGCTTCTTTGAAAGCGGAAGAACTGCTGCTTTAAACGGAGCAATTGCAGGGTGGAAGTGCATTACTATTCTCTTGTCATTCTTTTCTTCATCAAGCATTTCTTCATCATAAGCTTCTGTAAGAAGTGCAAGGAATAAACGCTCAACACCAAGTGAAGGCTCAATAACATAAGGTACATATTTTTCGCCTGTTGCTTGGTCAAAATATTCAAGGTTTTTGCCGCTTGTTTTGATATGCTGTGTGAGGTCGTAGTCTGTTCTGTCAGCCACACCCCAAAGTTCGCCCCAGCCAAATGGGAATTTGTATTCAAAGTCGGTTGTAGCTTTGGAATAGAAGCAAAGTTCTTCAGGGTCGTGGTCACGTAGCCTGAGGTTATCCTTGTTGATGTTAAGAGAATAAAGCCAATCACGGCAGAAGCTTCTCCAATAATCAAACCACTCAAGGTCAGTACCCGGCTTACAGAAAAATTCAAGCTCCATTTGCTCAAATTCTCTTACACGGAAGATGAATTTACCCGGAGTAATTTCGTTTCTGAATGATTTACCTACCTGTGCTACACCGAAAGGAATTTTCTTTCTTGTAGTTCTCTGCACATTTGCAAAGTTTGTAAAAATACCCTGTGCAGTTTCAGGGCGAAGATAAATTTCGTCTTTTGCATCCTCTGTTACACCCTGGAAAGTTTTAAACATAAGGTTGAATTGGCGAATATCCGTAAAATTATGCGCACCGCAATTTGGGCAAGGAATGTTATGCTCCTTAATATAGGCAGACATTTCCTCATTGCTCCAGCCGGCAACATTTGTGCCGTCAAAGCTTTCAATCAAATCATCTGCTCTGTGCCTTGTTTTACATTCACAGCAATCCATAAGCGGGTCGGAGAATCCGCCGAGGTGGCCTGATGCAACCCAAGTTTGCGGGTTCATAAGAATAGCACTGTCAAGCCCTACATTATATGGGTTTTCCTGAATAAATTTCTTTCTCCAGGCTTTTTTGATATTTTCTTTAAGTTCAACACCGAGTGGGCCGTAATCCCATGTATTTGCAAGACCGCCGTAAATCTCTGAACCCGGGTAAACAAAACCTCTACTCTTGCAAAGAGCAACAAGCTGATCTAAAGTTTTTTCTGAATTATCCATTGTATTTTCCTCCGTTAGTTATATACACATTATTCTACTATGTTTTTGTTAATAAGTCAAATACATATTATTAAAATAAAAAAGGAAAAGTGTTTGTCACTTTTCCTTTTTAACGAACCTAATTTATATATTTTATACTTACCAGCCCAAACGCATAATTGTAAGTGTGCATTTGCCTGTTCCGTATTTATAGCATGCTCTGTGTCCTTCAGGTGTAAATATATCTACTCTGCCTACGCTTGAAAGGCCTGAACCGCCTCTGTCAACTACTGTGTAGTTTGTTCCGTCAATATTTACTATTGAACCCATAGGCAACCAGTTACAAGCAATGTAGTACGGGTTTTTCATTCCGTTTGAAACACGCTTGCCGCTTGCAGTTCTACCTGTACCTGTACCGCAAGTGCCGCAAGCACAGTAGTGTGTGTATCTGCCTGAAATTACTTGGCCTACTTTGTATCCCTTTTTATTCTTTACTCCGTTAGTCTTGACCTTGGCACCGTCTGTTTCCTTTGTGCCTACTTTTACTACCTCGCTTTTAGCTTTGGTAATAATATCTTTGTCAATAACTTTCTTAGTCTTTTTCTTACCATTTACATATTTTACTTGATAAGTTACATTGGCTTTGCCTTTTTTGCCTTTTTTTACTACGGTTTCAATGCCTTCGTAAACATCATCATTTTCTGTTTCAATGGTACCGTATTTAATGCGTTCTTTTTTGGTAACTTCCTTGTATGTTACACGGTTAACAGTTACCTTGGTTTTTTTTGTAATCTGCTTATTTACAGATGGGGTAGTGTAATCATCACCGTCAAGTGTAACATTTGCTACATCAAGAAGTGTTGATACAGTTCCGTCTACAACCGGTACTTTGTATATTTCACCGTCAACCTTAAGTGTGGTTGTTTTAGATGATATATACTTAATTTCCATACCGTCTGTAACAATATCATTAAGTGAGCAGCTAAGAGTAACTTTTTCGGTGTTAAATCCGATTTCGTCAAGTGCTTCCTTAACTGTGTCACCGTATACGCTGTATGTGTTTGTTACTCCATTGAATTCAACATTTATGTTGTTAAGTCTGTCAACTTTAATAACTCCGCCCTTACCTGCGTTAAAAGAGCTTATATCGAGTTTGTCTGTATCCTTCAAAGTAACATTTGCTTGCGACAGGATTTCGATAGGTTCCGTTTCGTTTGTCGTAATTGTATAAGTGTTGTTATCAACTTTAATTTCAACAGTGTAGTTTGATACCATCTGTGCAAATGCAGTTGATGCAAAAATAATTATTGCTAACACAAACGCAATTACTGCCGTTACGACTTTATGGCTTACGCCGCGTATGTCGCCGGTTGTTGATTGGTTAGTCATCTTAATCTCCTTTTGTGATAGAAATATTAGGGTTTCGCTTTGAAACATTGTTCCTAATACCGATACGAATGTAGCTACAAAAATTTCATATCGAGCAGAGTTGTTTTTTCTGCTTCACCGTTATTATTTCCTCGAGCGATTGCCATTATAGTGACAAATGCATAATGTGTCAATATTTCCGAAGATAAGATTTTGTATAATATGCACAAACGTTTTTAACATTGTGGTATGGTTACAAAACGGTTACACTATATCTTGTGGTTATATTCTTTAGCGATTTAGTGTGAGAAAGTATATTTTTGTAAAATCGTTAGAAATGCCACTTTAAATTCTTACAATTTGTAACATTTTATTTTACCAATTTTTAATAACTCAATATATTGTATAAAAAGTCTA
>ULVD01097276.1_pt1 | contig 10055 bp, 5 predicted proteins | sample 1959101 | NCBI WGS metagenome assembly ULVD01 (sample SAMEA4835777, study PRJEB28245) | human gut metagenome | biome: gut microbiome; material: fecal sample | place: Denmark | collected 2008 | reverse complement strand
CGCGCCTTCCCCGGCGTCGGCGGTGCTGTCCGGCGTCATTACGAAAGCGGGCGTGCTGGGTCTTTTGCGCGTCATCTACTGCTTCCTCGGCGCACAGAATCTGCGCGGAACGTGGGTGCAGACGGTGCTGATGGCGCTCTCGCTCTTGACGGTTTTCATCGGTTCGCTGCTGGCGTACCGGGAGCATCACCTCAAAAAGCGGCTGGCATGGTCTACGGTCAGTCAGGTGAGCTACGTCGTGTTCGGGTTGAGCACGCTGCATCCGCTGGGGCTGCTCGGTGCCATGCTGCACGTCGTGTGCCACTCGCTGGTCAAGGACGTGCTGTTCATGGGTGCGGGCGCAGTCATCCTGAAAACAGGCGAAACGCAGGTGGATGCCCTCCGCGGTATCGGCAAGCGGATGCCGGTCACGATGTGGTGCTTCGCGATTGGAAGTCTTGGGCTGATTGGCATTCCGCCGTGTCTGGGCTTTTTCAGCAAGTGGGAGCTGGCGCAGGGCAGCCTTGCCATGACGGGCGTAGCTTCATGGCTGAACTGGTTTGGGCCCGTTGTGCTGCTGCTCTCCGCCCTGCTGACGGCTGGCTACCTGATGCCGATTGTTCTGCGCGGCTTCTTCCCCGGAAAAGACGCACAAGTCGGCGAAAAGTGCGAAGCGTCCGCGTCGATGCTCATTCCCATGCTGGTGCTGACGGTGCTGTCAGTGGCGCTGGGCATGTTCCCGTCGCTGCTGACCGGCCTTCTTTCCCCCATTTTGACCGCACTGCTGTAAGGAGGAAGCGCATATGCTGTTATTCTTGACCATCGCGCTGCCCATGCTTGGCGGCGCGGCAATGGGACTGATGCGCTTTTCCAGCGCGAAATCCCGCGGAATCTACGTTGAAACCATCGTGCTGGCGACGAGCATCCTGACGTGGGTGCTGCTGCTCACCCGCACGGATACCACCTACGTCCTCTGCCACATGAACAGTGAGCTGGCGCTTGCGTTCCGTGTGGACGGCATGAGCTGCATTTTTGCAGGGCTGGTATCCATCCTCTGGCCGCTGGCGTCGCTGTACGGCTTTGAGTACATGCAGCACGAGGAGCGCCCGAACACGTTCTTCAGCTACTACACGATGAGCTACGCCGTCACGCTGGCCGTCGCGTTCTCGGCAAACCTGTTCTCTCTCTACGTCTTTTACGAGTGCCTGACGCTGATTACCCTGCCGCTTGTCATCCACAAGAAGGACACCATGTCCATCCGTGCGGGGCGCAAGTACCTCACCTTCTCCATCTCCGGCGCGGCGCTGGCGTTCATTGCGCTGGTGTTCATCATCTACTACGGCACGACAACGGACTTTGTCCTCGGCGGCGTGCTGGACGCGGAAAAAATCAGCGGGATGGAAGAACTGCTGAAATTCGTGTTCCTGCTGGCGTTCGTCGGTTTCGGCACGAAAGCGGCTGTTTTCCCGATGTACGCATGGCTGCCGGCGGCTTCTGTCGCCCCGACGCCCGTGACAGCGCTGCTGCACGCGGTGGCGGTCGTCAACGCGGGCGCGTATGCTGTCCTGCGCGTGATTTACTACTCCTTCGGCGCGTCGTTCCTCTACGGAACGTGGGCGCAGACGGTTGCTTTGCTGCTTAGCTGCTTCACGATTCTCTTCGGTTCGACAATGGCGGTTCGCGAGCAGCACTTCAAGCGCCGTCTGGCGTACTCGACCATCTCCAACCTGTCCTACATGCTCATGGGCGCGGCGCTGATGACTCCCGACGGCATGACGGGCAGCTTGAGCCATCTGGTGATTCACGGCGTGATCAAGATTACGCTGTTCTACTGCGCGGGCGCGATTCTCATCAAGACCGGCAAGGAGTATGTGCAAGATCTGCGCGGATACAGCAGGATTATGCCTGCGACGTGTGGCATCTTCCTGCTGGGCAGCATTGCGTTGGTCGGCACGCCGCCGCTGGCAGGCTTCGTCAGCAAGTGGAATCTGCTGACCGCCGCGTCCGCCACGGAGCTGCCAATGGGAACCGTCGCGATTGTCTGCCTCATCATCTCCGCCATCCTGACGGCAATCTACCTCTTCACTGCCGCGCTGCCGATGTACTTCCGCCCGCTCAACGCGGATCAGGCGCAATTGGCAGGGCAGAAGCTCGATCCCAGCTGGATGATGCTCGTGCCAATGGGGATTTTGTGCGCGCTGATGATAGGTCTGGGGCTGTGGTCGCAGCCGCTGGTGACATTCCTGCGGAATATTTCCGCCGGTGTGATTTTCTAAGGACAGGAGGAAAGAAAGATGACATCGTGGATTCTGATTTTGCTGACCTTCCTGCCCTTCCTCGCCGCCATCATCGCCTATATGCTTGGCCGCCGGGATGAACGCGCCATGAACGGATTCGTGAGCATCACGGGCATTGTGATTTTCGCGCTGAGCGTAGTGCTGCTGTTCCTGCCGGAGGGCGAAGTCGCCCTGCCCGGCTTCTGCGGGCTGGGGCTGTACCTGCGTGCGGACGGCTTCCGCGGGCTGTACAGCTGCGTCGCCGCCTTCATGTGGATGATGACGGGGCTGTTTGCGCCGGAATACTTCCAGCATCACGGCAACAAAGCGCGGTACAGCTTCTTCACGCTGATGACGCTCGGTGCGACGCTGGGCGTGTTCCTCTCGGACAACCTCGGCACGACGTTCCTGTTCTTTGAAATCATGTCGTTTGCCAGCTATGCATGGGTCGCGCAGGAGGAAACGCCGGGCGCACTCCGGGCGGCGGCGACGTACCTTGCGGTGGCGGTCATCGGCGGTCTGACGACGCTGATGGGCTTGTTCCTCTTGCAGCATCAGCTGGGGACACTCGACTTTGCGTCCCTGCGCGCCGCCATGGGGCAGCAGGATGTAACCGTCGCGGTGTGGCTGACGCTGGTCGGCTTTGGCGCGAAGGCTGGTCTGTTCCCGCTGCATATCTGGCTGCCGAAAGCGCACCCGGTTGCGCCCGCGCCCGCGTCAGCGCTTTTGTCGGGCATCCTGACAAAATCCGGCGTGTTCGGGCTGATTGTTCTGTGCGCGAACCTGATGCAGGGCAATGCCGCGTTCGGCAACGCGCTGATGATTTTCGCCGCGATTACGATGTTCCTTGGTGCACTGCTGGCGCTGTTCTCCACCGACCTCAAGCGAACGCTCGCCTGCTCGTCGATGAGCCAAATCGGCTTCATCACGCTGGGGCTGTCGGTGATGGTGCTGCTGGGCGACGAAGGCGCGCTGGCGGCATATGGCAGCGTGATGCACATGCTGAATCACTCGCTCATCAAGCTGACGCTGTTCATCGCGGCGGGCGTGGTGTACATGAACCTGCACGCGCTGAATCTTGATGATATCCGCGGCTTCGGGCGCAAAAAGCCGCTGCTGCACATTGCGTTCCTGCTGGGGGCGCTGAGCATTGCGTGCATCCCGCCGCTGGGCAGCGGATACAACAGCAAGAGTCTGCTGCACGAAGGGCTGCTGGAGCTGATTGGCGAAATGCAGGCAGCTGGCAGTGTGTGGATGGGCTACAAGGCGATTGAGGTGCTCTTCCTCATCAGCGGCGGACTGACCGTCGCGTACATGGTGAAGCTGTACATCTGCATTTTCTGGCAGAAGCACCCGACCCGTCAGGCGGAATTCGACGGCATGACGCACTACATGAACGGCACAACCGCGTTTGCGCTGCTGGGCAGTGCGGCGGCGCTCCCCTTCCTTGGCGCACTGCCGGGGCTGCTGCTCACGCCGCTCGGGGCAAAAAGCGCGTCGTTCTTCGGCGTAGCCGCGCTGAAGGAAGCAATTGCGTACTTCTCGGCGGAGAACCTGCAGGGCGCGGCGATTTCCATCATCATCGGCGCGGCGGTGTATCTGCTGATTGTCCTGCCGCTGCTGACGCGCAAGGACGAAAGCGGCGTGCGCCTGTACGTCAACCGTTGGAATGAGAAGCTCGACTTGGAGAACGCCGTCTACCGTCCGCTGCTGCTGACGCTGCTGCCGCAGGTGCTGACACTGGTGTTCCGCTTCATTGCGGAGCTGCCGGAAAACATCGTGATGGCAAGCCGCGCGACCATCTTCCGGATGCGCAAGACACGCAAGCCCGTGCCAGTCGGCAACCGCTTCACCTACACGCTGGGGCGCGCGCTGAACGCACTGGCGCGGCTGCTTAACCGCACGATTCTGCACCGCCACCCGATGCGCACGGACTTCGAGTATGTGCTGGACGCTTCCTTCCGCGAAATTTCCGGCGGCATCCGCAGCATGAGCGTGAGCATTTCCTTCGGGCTGCTGCTGCTGTGCATTGGGCTGTATGTAACCTGTTTGTATCTGCTGCAATAATCGGCATAATGATTTGCGGAGGCATTTCCGGGCTGCGAACCCTTGTGCAGCCCGGTTTTTGCTGCTAAAACAATGGGTTTTCGCTGTTTTCGATACTTTTCGTCAGCGTTCTTTGGCAGATTTGGGCGTTTTTAGACAAATTGTCGTGGAAGCTGGCGGGAAGCATACTTGTCATTTTCCCATTTCTGTGGTATGATACACAACGGCAATGCAAACAATGATTTTGCATCGCAATGCTTGATTCCGGAGCAGGGCATTCAACGTCATTCCACGAAAGCCCTTTGCAAATAAAAGGAGGATTCCCATGCCTACGACATCTTTTGACAAGGATTCCATCAAGGCATCCATTATCGGCAAGCTGCAGCGCTATAACGGCCGCACCATCGAGGAAGCATCGAATGGACAGATTTATCGCGCACTGGCTTCCACCGTCCGCGACCAGATCATGCAGAAATGGATGATTTCCCGCGAAGAACGCAAGACGAACAACAACAAGCGTCTATTTTACCTCTCCGTGGAATTTCTGATGGGCCGCAGCCTATACACCAACATTCTGAACCTCGTCTCGCTCGATGCCTACAAGCAGGCACTGGACGAACTGCACATCGACGTGGACAAGGTGCTTCAGGAAGAGCCTGAACCCGCGCTGGGCAACGGCGGTCTGGGCCGTCTGGCAGCGTGCTTCATGGACTCGCTGGCGTCCCTTGACCTGCCCGCGATGGGCTGCTCCATCCGCTATGAATACGGTCTGTTCCGCCAGAAGATTGTGGACGGTCAGCAGGTCGAGCTGCCGGACTACTGGCTGGGCAACGGCAACGTGTGGGAAATGCCCGTAATGGAGGACGCCTGCGAGGTGCACTTCAACGGTCACGTCGAAATGGGCAACGAGAACGGACGCACGGTGTTCCGTCACGTCGGCTACAACACGGTTGAGGCTGTCCCCTACGACATGCCGCTGGTGGGCTATGACACCTCCACCGTCAACAGTCTGCGCCTGTGGAGCGCCCGCGCCCCGAAGCGCATTGACCTGAGTGACTTCAACCACGGCCACTATGTGCAGGCGTCGGAGGAAAAGGAACTGGCGGAAGCTATCTCCAACATCCTCTACCCCGAAGACAACCACTACGAAGGCAAACTCCTCCGCTTGAAGCAGCAGTATTTCTTCACCTCCGCCACCCTCCAGTACATCCTCAAGGACTTCAAGAAGCTCAACGGCACGAACTGGAGCAAGCTGCCGGAGAAGGTCGTCATCCACATTAACGACACACATCCGGGTCTGGCGATTCCGGAACTGATGCGCCTGCTGATGGACGAAGAAGGCTTGGGCTGGGACGAAGCGCAGCAGATTGTCAGCCGCACAATGGCGTACACCAACCACACCATCATGGCGGAAGCGCTCGAAAAGTGGCCGGAAGACATGGTGAAGAGCCTGCTGCCGCGCATCTATCAGATTCTGGTGGAAATGAACAAGCGTCTCTGCGCGCGCCTGTGGAACTTCTTCCCCGGCGAGGCGGAGCGCGTGGGCCGCATGGCGATTATTGCCTACGGTTACATCCACATGGCGAACCTGTGCGTTGCCATGACGTTCTCCACCAACGGCGTGAGCAAGCTGCACGGCGATATCCTCAAGCAGGAGACGTTCCACGACTTCTACCTCGTTATGCCGGAGAAGTTCAGCGCAATTACCAACGGCATCACGCATCGCCGCTGGCTGATGGCGTGCAACCCGGAACTGACCAAGCTTATCTGCGACACCATCGGCACGGACTGGGTGAAAGATCCGGAATTGCTGCATGACCTTGCGCCCTATGCTGACGACGCGGCGTTCCGCGAGCAGTTTGAGAAGATTAAGCACAACAACAAGGTTCGCCTGTCGAATTTCCTGAAAGAACATCAGGGCGCAATCGTTGACCCGAACTTCATCTTCGACGCACAGTCCAAGCGGCTGCACGAATACAAGCGTCAGATGCTCAACGCTTTGCACATCCTTGTGCTGTACAACCGCATCGTCAACGACCCGAACTTCACCATGCGGCCGCGTGTGTTCATCTTCGGCTCGAAGGCAGCGCCGGGCTACAACCGCGCCAAGCTGATTATCCGCTTCATCAACGGTCTGTCCGCGCTGATTGCCAAGCACCCGCGCGCCAGCAAGATGCTGCAGGTCGTCTTCCTCGAAAACTACGACGTGTCCAGCGCGCAGCTGCTGATTCCGGCAACCGAAATCTCCGAACAGATTTCCACCGCGTCCAAGGAAGCCAGCGGCACGGGCAACATGAAGTACATGATGAACGGCGCCATCACGATCGGCACGATGGACGGCGCAAACGTCGAGATTTCCGAGCAGGTCGGCATGGATAACATCTACATCTTCGGTATGCGTTCCGACACGGTGCTGGATATGTACCGTGAGCGCAACTACAACCCGATGACCATCTTTGAGACGAATCAGGAACTGCGTCTGGCGTTGACCCAGATGATCGACGGCACCGTGCTGCCGGACGCGCCGAGCGCCCTGCAGGATTTGTATCACAGCCTGCTGATTGGCGACTGGGGCAACATGGCCGATCCGTTCTTCGTCCTGAAAGACTTCGGCTCGTACTCGATGGCGCAGCGCCGCATCGACGCGGATTATGCCGACCGCGACAAGTGGAACCGCATGGCGGTCATCAATACCGCAATGTCCGGTGTTTTCTGCTCCGACCGCACAATTCGCGAGTACAACGACACCATTTGGCATCTTGACCCGCTCAAGCGCAAGGTATAAACTGCATATTTTTGAGAGCACTGCGGAAAAATATCCATCCGCAGTGCTCCCGGTTCAAAAGTCCGGAGCATTTCGGGCTTTTTTGCCGTGTTTCCGCAATTATTGATGATTGGATGGATGGATATCATGCTGCTGCACGATTCCCACAACGAATTTTATCGCACGCCGTCCGGCCCTGCTCCGGCTGGCAGCAATGTTCTGATTCGCCTGCACTGCGACGAAGCGACGAGCGTCGTCCTGCGCACTTGGATGACGGAAGAGCTTTGCTACACCATGCTGCCGACCGCTGAGCATGTCTGGGAAGTTGCCATTCCCCTGCCGACCACGCCGGGGCTTTTCTGGTATTACTTCCTGATTTACCGCAAGGACGGCCGCACCATCCGCTATGGCAACCAGCCGGACAAACTTGGCGGCGTCGGTGTCGCGTATGACCACGGCGAGCCGGAATCCTTCCAGATTACGCTCTACGACCCGGCTTACAAGACGCCGAATGCCTTCCACGGGGCGAACATCTACCAGATTTTCCCCGACCGTTTCCGCCATGCGCAAACAAAAGCCGTTGATGACCGCAAAGACCGCTATGTCCACCAGAATTGGGATGAAGAGCTGCTGGGCGTGGGCGACCTGCGCGGCGGCAAGTATCAGGAACTGGATTTCTACGGGGGCACGCTGACCGGCATTCAGGAGAAGCTGCCCTACCTGAAGGACATGGGTATCGACATTATCTACCTGAACCCGATTTTCCGCGCACGGTCGAATCACCGCTACGACACGGGCGACTACACGCAGGTTGACCCGCTGTGCGGCACGAACACGGAGTTCACCGAACTGTGCGAAGCGGCGAAGAAAGTCGGCATACGCGTGATGCTCGACGGCGTATTTTCCCACACGGGCGAAGACAGCGTGTACTTCAACCACTTCGGGCATTATCCGACGCTCGGCGCCTATCAGGGGCAATCCTCCCCCTACTACGACTGGTACACCTTCAACCACTACCCGGAAGACTACAAGGCATGGTGGGGCATTCTCTCCCTGCCGGAGCTGCGCAAGGACAATCCAGAATACCAGAAGTTCATGTTCCAGCCGCACGAGGGTGTTGTGCCGCGTTGGATTGAGGCGGGCAGCTGCGGCTGGCGGCTGGATGTGGCGGACGAATTGCCGGTGGACTTCCTGCGCAAGCTGCGCGCCGCCGCAAAGGCCGCTGACCCGGAAGCCGTTGTTTTGGGCGAAGTGTGGGAGGATGCGAGCAACAAGGTTGCTTACGGCGAAACGCGCTGCTACTGCACGGGCGACACGCTCGACAGCGTGATGAACTACCCCGTGCGCGAGGCGATTCTCAACTTTGTGATGGGTAAAACGTCTGCCAGCACCTTCGTGCGCCTGATTCACCATCAGGAGGAAGTTTACCCGGCGCAGTTCCGTTACGCGCTGATGAACCTCGTCGGCAGCCACGACCGCTGCCGTGCGCTGAACATCCTTGCTGGACGCGAATGTCAGGAACTGAGCAAGGCAGATCAGCAGCATGTCCACCTGAACGTGGAAGAGTACGAGTTAGCTGTGAGGCGCTACAAGCTTTGCATCGACCTGCTGTGCGCGCTGCCGGGCTGCGCAACGGTGTACTATGGGGACGAAGTTGGGCTGACCGGCTGCCACGACCCGTGGAATCGCCGCGCCTTCCCGTGGGGGCGCGAAGACAAGTCGCTGCAGAAATACGTCGCAAACAAGCTGCGCCATCGGCAGGAATCCGACCTGCTGCGCCTCGGCTACTGCGACATCGAAGCGCCCGATGACGACACGCTGCTCATTACACGCCGCATGAAGGACGGTCACGACGCGCTTGGGCAGGAATCGACCGTCACGGGCAAGGAAATCATCAAGGTGTGCCGGAAACTGCACTAAAAGGTACAATTGCATAGCAATAGCGCCGCTTGGTCTCATTGCGAAATCAGGCGGCGCCTTTCGTTACTCAATCCCCGCCGGGCGCACAGTCGTCCGCCCTGTCGGCTCCTGCCACACGTCATAGAAGCCAATCAAGTTGCCCGGATTCGTCGTCCGATACACCTGCACGGCGCGGCGCAAATCTTCCCGCTCGATGCGGACGCTCAGCCCACACCCCATCGCCACCGCGCGCGGCGTAATCATCACCGACGCACGAACCCCGTGCTGGCGCAAATCGCGTTCAAACGCCATCACCTGCTGCCGCGAGCGGAATGCCGCAATGCAAAACTCCTCCCTCATCGGTTCTACCGCCTCCTTTTCGCCATTAGAATAATATGAAAAAACGCCCGCCGAGGTTCGCGGACGATGGAGGAAAAGCGTCGATGATTTATCTGGACAATGCCGCGACAAGCTTCCCGAAGCCGCCGGAGGTCATTCGGGCGATGGCGGGCGTAGAGGAGAAGATGGGCGCGAATCCCGGACGCGGCGGGCATCGGCTGGCACTGCGCGCGGGTCGGGTGGTTGAGCACTGCCGGGAGGAAGCCGCGCGGCTGCTGGGTGTGCATCATCCGGAGCGGATTCTGTTCACCGCAAACTGCACCGAAGCGCTGAATCTCGCCATTTCCGGCACGCTGCGGCGCGGCGACGAGGTCATCTGCTCCTACGCGGAACACAACGCAGTCATGCGGCTGCTCGACCGCTACGTTTCGCGCGGGGAAATCACGGTGCATATGCTTGCGCCGGATGAACGCGGTATCCTGTCCCCTGCTTCTCTACGCCGCGTCATCAGCCGCAAAACCGCACTGGTGATCATCGCCCACGCCAGCAACGTCACGGGGCTGATTCAGCCGATTGCACAGCTGGGCGCGGTCTGCCGGGAGCGCGGCGTTCCCCTGCTGGTGGATGCGGCGCAGACGGCCGGGATGGCGGACGTTTCGCCAGACGTGCTGCGCGCAGACATGGTGGCAATGCCGGGGCACAAAGGGCTGCTGGGGCCGCAGGGCACGGGACTGCTTGTGCTGGGCTACGGC
>ULVD01031707.1_pt1 | contig 10073 bp, 9 predicted proteins | sample 1959101 | NCBI WGS metagenome assembly ULVD01 (sample SAMEA4835777, study PRJEB28245) | human gut metagenome | biome: gut microbiome; material: fecal sample | place: Denmark | collected 2008 | reverse complement strand
CGCGCAAACCCCGGTACCCGGGTTTTGACGCGGACGAGACTACACAATTCCGGCTGACGTTACGCTGCGGGCGCTGCCGACGCCCTTGCTTAACGAGCCTCATTGCCTGGCTCATAAAAAGCCGCCGCCGGCGGTTTTTTATTTCGCGGCATTGGGGGCGCCATTTCAAAACCCGGCTTAGTTCGGGCTTTTTTTTACCCCTTATCGCCAAGCTGCCGCGCAAAACCGATAAACGGTTGCCGGGTTGTCACCGGATAAAAAACTTGTATTGCCTCCTGTCGTCTGCTACTCTTGTTTGGCCGGGAAATATTCAAACAAGGATCAAAAACATGTCATTGGAACTGAAAAACAATCCCACGTTAAAAGATTTTCAGCAATATGTCTTGCAAATGAAAAGAGAAAGGGGTTTCAACACAACCGACAAATTCTACGAATGCTGCCTGCTGGCGGAAGAATGCGGGGAAGTCATTTCCGCCGTGCGCAAAAATTCAAAATCCGGCAGCGTCGCTTCGGACTCCGTTGCCGGGAACGTCGCCGAAGAACTGGCCGACGTGTTCATCTACGTCTGCTCGCTTGCCAACATGCACGGAATAGATCTGGAACGGGCTTTTCGCGAAAAAGAGGAAAAAAACAAACGCCGCATCTGGAAAAAGCTTTAAAAACACAGACACCGGCCGGAATTTTTAAACCGAATCGCCAGAGGCATCGGAATTTTCGGCCGCATGTTTTTCCCTTGTTTTTTTGACAAAAATATATTAAACTTATGTCAATATTATCCAACGGAGACAAAAAATGGAAAATCCGACCTGCAGACAATATAATCTTTATATGCACGAAGAAGACACTTTTCCCTGCCGTCGTTACATTGTCAAATATGATGACAAGGGAATCGCCGAAGAGGCCTTTTCAATCAAACGCAACAATACGGAAGATTTTCCGGAATTTTTTGACGACCGCATATTCAAACTGGACAAGGCCACGGCGTTGACAGGCAAAGACCACCGGGAAATCGTCCAAACGCTGCAACGCATCGTCAAAGGAACGGGCGAAGAGGTCTGGCTTGACAGTCATCATATCAGCAACAAAGAATATAACGGTTATATTGACGCCTACTCTGAAGAAAGCTTTTTGAAAAGAGCCGAAAAAATGCGGAAAAAAGCAAAAACAACCGCTTTTCCGGTTGCCGGACAACAGGACGGCAACCTGTTGCCGGCACAAGAAACGGAAAGGAACGCCGACGAAGTTCCGGCGAAACAGCTTGCAGCAAACGCAAAAAACGCCGCCCTCAAAAAGTTTTGGCACAATTTGAAAGCGCGGTTCTGACCCGGCGCAAAAGCCTTCCGTTTTCAGGAAGGCTTTTTGAACAGACACGGCTCTGCCGACAAGACGTTTTCCGACATAACATTTTATTTGAAAACATCATCATTTTACGATAAACTGTGATTTAGTTCTAAATATTATTATCACTATGAAAAATTTTTTCTTTTTGGCAGCTGTCGCACTGGGTGCCGCAGTTTGCAGTTGTTCGACGGACATCTTGGATCAACCTGAGTTCAACGGTTCGGAAATGATGGTGGAAGCATCCGGTTTTGACGGTAAAGACGCCGCTTCCTACATCAGCTGGATCAAAATAAGCAGGCAAGGGACCGGCGAACTGACTTATCGGACGGAACTGAAGTATGCGGAAGGCTGCGATACGCTTCTTCCGGCAATTGAGGCTCCTTCCGTCAAACATGTATGCGACCTCCGGCCCACGGAAGGAAAAATGCTGAGGGAAAAAACGGATGGTCCTCTCATCATCCGCAGTTATCAAACGGAATATACCGTTTGTTACGCCGATTTTGAAGTACCGGTGCTGTTTACGACGGAAAAGGCCTTTTTCTCCGACCATGACGGGGAATATGTATTGCCCGTGCCGGAAGTTCGTTACGCTTTGCAGGAACCGAAACTGACCGAACTGGCAGACGAAACGGCCGACGGCAGGGTATTTTCCTGTTACATGCTGGAATGTCAGGCAACCGCATCAACCGGCGAAAGAACGTCCACAGCCCGCACGAGAGTCAAAATTATGGTTGCAAAACAACCGATCATTTTTGACGATCCGGTTGTTGAGCCATGGAAATGATTTCCGTCTTTGCGCAAAAAAAAGTTCCGATTTAAATCGGAACTTTTTTTTACCAAACAACCGTCTTTTTTTTATTTGCCGATACCGCGTTCATCCATGAATTTTTTCAACAGCGCGGTATCCGCTTTCAGCTTTATCTGCCGCATTTGTTCCTGCGGAGAGCGGATTTTCAGCCCGTCACCGACACTTTGCGGCAAAGAACGGTTCAGCAGATCCTGCCGGCAGCCTTCCAGCACCGCTTCATGCTCTTCAATCTTTTTGTTTACCGCCTCATAAAAAGCCAGATTATTGGTCAAAGAAAACATCTCCCGCACCAACTTTAAGGTCAGATAGTCATATTTTGCCATTTTGTCCGCCTGAGCGCGCGCGGACGGTCCCAAAACCCGCGCATTGGTGATGTTGGTTGACGCTGCCGTGCCGTTGAGGGTTTTCAGCTTCAACGCCAACGGGTTGGCGGCCAGAGTTCCGTGCCCTTTGGCAATCATCTCGCTCAGGGCGGAAGCGATAACCGCCGGGCGGACTTTGGTCAAGTCTGCTTTGCCGCCGTTTGCCTGTTTCACCTTTTGGTTAAGCGTGTTAAGGTTGCCCTTGCGCCCGATGCCGTAAAACTTGAGCGCATAATCTTCCTGAAAAGCGACGCTGTTTTCATAATCGGAACGGCAGACCCGCTGATACATCCGGTTAAAGGCCGACCGGCTGCCCAGGTTCTTGATTTTTCCTTTCAGCGACAAAAAATCCCTGCCGTTTAAAACCTTTGCCAGTTCCTCCGGGCCGACGATTGTCCCGTCCTCGCGGTAAATCTGCCGGCGAATCCTTTCCGCCGTTTCCGCATGATCGCCGTTTATCATCTGTCTGCCGAGAGCGGCAACCTGTTCGTTGTTGCTGCAATACATCAGTACAATAGATTGTTTGGTCGCGTTGAAATCGGTTGATATAATTCCGTTATAGGTTGACTTGCCGTCGCTGCCGATCACGCCCGGATCGCGCCGAAACGAAATATAGCCGTCCGCGCTCTGTTCGCTTTTCGGCAGCGCTTTGCACTCCCGCGCACAGGCAACGTCCGTCAGCGACAAATCCTGCACATAACGGCTGTCCACGCATTTGACCGCAATGCTGTCGCGTTCGATCCAGAGATCGTGGTCCACGATGTAGGTATGATCGACAAAAGCCGCCTGCGCCGGCGACAATTCCGGAAAATCGGCAAATTTTTGCAGTTTGGCATAGTTTTCGCTCAGCCGCTGCGAAGGCATCGCCTCCGTCTTCTGCTCCACGGCGTCAACCGCCGCGTCTTTTACCTGCGGTTCGACCGCTTTGGAACTCATCGCCTTGCCGGAAAGAAAGGCGCTGAGCACCACCGTTTTCAGCGTACGGTTCAGGGTTTTGCTTTCCAGCACCCGTTTGAGCAGACCGCGTCTGCGTTCGTTGATTTCCTTTTCTGCCATAACAACCTCTTTTTCTTCAATTTTTCCCGATTCTTCTTTGCAGAAACAATCATACGCTTTTTTGTCCATTATTGCAAGTCATGACAGAAAATTTATTTTTCTTTTGTCAGACGGCTTGCCGATTGCACCCCAAAAAAGATTTTCCGCGACCGGATTACCGCACACAATATACAAAAAAAGCCCCGTCAAAACGGGGCCTTTTCGATTGCAGGAAAAAACGGCTAAAACGGGATGTCGTCGTCGAGATCGGCAGCACCGCCCGCTGCCGGTGCGGAATCCCAGCCGGAAGAAGCGGAAGACGAACCGGAAAACACGTCTGCTCCGGCGCCGGCGTCGCCGCGGCCGTCCAGCATGATCAGGTTGGAACTGAAGTTTTGCAGCACCACTTCGGTGGTATATTTTTCCTGTCCGTTGGCATCTTCCCACTTGCGGGTCTGCAGCTGGCCTTCAATATACACTTTCGACCCTTTGCGCAGATACCTTTCCGCCACATCCGCCAGCTGGGCGTTGAAAACCACGACCCGGTGCCATTCGGTACGTTCTTTTCTCTCGCCGGAAAGCTTGTCTTTCCAAGTGTCCGAAGTGGCAACGCTTAAGGTGACGACCTTGCTGCCGTTTTGCGTGGTGTTGACCCGCGGATCCGCGCCGAGATTTCCGACCAAAATGACTTTATTGATACTTCCAACCATTATTTTATACCTTTATAAAAAATTAACAACTTCAACAAATATAGGGGAAAAGATTTCATCATCCAAGCAAAATCAGTAGACTTGTGCATATTCTCCGTTTTCAAAACGGTATATCGCATATTTCAGCGAACGGTCCGGTTCTCCGTCGGTATAGACGACGGTTCCCCAGCCGGCGCGAATCAGCTGTTTGTTCAGGCTTTTCTGCAAATTTTCATAAACGAAGCCGCCGGCCCGGTTAACCAGTTCCTCCCACATTTTGACCGACAAATAACCGTAAGCCATCAGCCCGTCCGGTTCAATTCCCCACAAACGGAGCCTGACCAGGTCTTCGGCAAAATCGGGATTGCTGCTGAGCGAAGGCAGCGAAAGAATATAAATGCCGTCCGCATATTCGCCCATTTTGCGGATAAATTTACTACCGCTGAAATAACGGTTGACGAAGACAACAAAATTCCGGTCGTCCGCCTTCAGATAACGCACGGCCTGCATCGTCACTTCTCCGCCGCCCATCATAAACAGCGCTTCGGCGCCGCCGGCCCTGACCGCCTGCGCAATCCGGCGGGCGTCGCCGTTAAAAGGCTCCAGGCTGAACGCGGTCAGCTTTTCCCCCAGCCCCGCTTTGGTAAAATGGTGCTGAATTTCCTTGGCAATACCGGTCATTTCCGGACTGCTGCCGTCATAAACCACCGCCAGTTTGCGATCGGCGTAATTATCGGCATAATAGCGGAAAAAATCAACCGCCTGCTGTTCCGAATAGCCTACCAGCTCCACCGGTCCGCGATGCGCCGTCTGATACAAGGCGCGGCTGCTGCCGGTCGGATGGATCTGAAAAATCTTCGCGCCCGAAAAAACGGCGGCAATCTTTTCCGTCCGGTTGATGCACTGAGGCCCCAGCACCAGATGCATCTTGTCTTCCTCCGAACGGTTGACGGCAATCATCTGCGCGGTGGTCAGCGAGAGAGTGTCGTCGCAGGGGTCGTCGATCTGCACCAGATTGACTTTTTTGCCTTTAAGTCCGCCGTTTTCGTTAATCTCGTCCACCGCCACCTTGGCGCCGTTAATCAGTTCTTCGCTGTAATATTTGTAATCGCCGTCGGTCGGGGCAATGACCGCCACGTTCATATCCGCGCGGACGGAAAAAGACGTCAGCCAGCTTGCGGCAAATAAACAGACATATTTGTAATCAACCATGACAATCTTCTAAATTCATAAGAAAAATTAATGTTTATTTTACATCTTTAACCGCCGCTTCGCAAGCGGGGACAGCTTTTTATTGACATAAATCTTGCATTGCGCCGCCCTCGTTTTCCGTTCCGGTCAAACGCCGGCGGACATGCTTTTTTGTTGCCTTTTTGTTCTTTCGTGTTTATATTGTCAGACCGGAGAAAAAAGATGGCGGAACACAATTTTATCGAAATCAGAGGCGCGCGCGAACACAATTTAAAAAACATAGACATCAGCATTCCCAAAAACAGGCTGACCGTCATCACCGGCCTGTCCGGTTCGGGCAAATCGTCGCTGGCGTTTGACACGGTTTATGCGGAAGGGCAGCGACGCTACGTCGAGAGCCTTTCCTCTTATGCCCGCCAGTTTCTCGAACTGATGAAAAAACCGGACGTCGACTCGATCGAAGGGCTTTCTCCGGCCATTTCCATCGAACAGAAAACCACCTCGCACAATCCGCGTTCGACCGTCGGCACGGTTACCGAAATCTACGATTACATGCGTCTGCTGTGGGCACGGGCCGGCACCCCCTATTCGCCGGCAACCGGTCTGCCGATCGAATCGCAGACCGTGTCGCAAATGGTCGACCGCATCGCCGCCCTGCCGGAGGGAAGCAGGATTCTGCTGCTGGCGCCGATCGCCCGCGGCAAAAAAGGCGAATTCAAAAAAGAATTCGAAAACCTGCAGCGGCAGGGTTACCAGCGCCTGAAAATCGACGGCGCCGTCTACGGAATCGAAGAACTGCCGGAATTAAACAAAAACCAGAAACACGACATTGAAGTGGTGGTCGACCGGCTGGTAATCAAACCGGGACTGGAAAGCCGTCTGGCACAATCGACGGAAACGGCGCTCAAACTCGGCGACGGCCTGATGTTTGCCGAAGATGCGGCTTCCGGCAGCCGGATCACCTTTTCTTCCAAATTTGCCTGCCCGGTCAGCGGTTTTACGATTGAGGAAATCGAGCCGCGGCTGTTTTCCTTTAACAACCCGTACGGCGCCTGCCCTTATTGCGACGGCATCGGCGCCCGGCTGTATATGGATCCGTGTCTGATCGTACCCAACGAAAACCTGTCGATGGCCCAAGGCGCCATTCTGCCCTGGTACAGCCGCAAACACGGCTTTTACAACGACACGTTGGAATCGCTTTGCCAATATCTCGGCATCTCAATGAAAACGCCGTGGAAAGACCTGCCCGAAAACGCCAAAAACGTCATTTTATACGGTTCCGGCTCGGAACCGGTGCCGATGTATTATTCGCGTTTTGTCACCCACAAGCCGTTTGAAGGCGTCGTCAACAATCTGGAACGCCGTTTTATGGAAACGGACTCGCAGGCCACCCGCGACGAATTTGCCCAGTATCAGTCTGCCGCCGTCTGCGAGCACTGCGGCGGCAAACGCCTGAAACCGGAAGCGCTGGCAATTAAAATCGCGGGACTGGACATCATGGACGTTTCCGCCATGTCGATCAAACAGGCGCTCGGATGGTTTGCCGGCGCGGAGGAAAAACTAAGCCCGCAAAAACGGGAAATCGCTCACAAAATCTTAAAGGAAATCGTTGACCGGCTGAACTTTTTAAATAACGTCGGACTGGAATATCTGTCGCTTTCCCGCCAGTCCGGCACCTTGTCCGGCGGCGAAGCCCAGCGCATCCGGCTGGCCTCGCAGATCGGTTCGGGACTGACCGGAGTGATGTATGTCTTAGACGAACCGTCCATCGGCCTGCACCAACGCGACAACGACCGCCTGCTCGAAACCCTGACCCGGCTTCGCGACATCGGCAATACGGTGATTGTGGTCGAACACGACGAAGACGCAATCCGCGCCGCCGATTATCTGGTCGACATGGGACCCGGCGCCGGCGAACTCGGCGGCCATGTAGTGGCCAAAGGCACCGTCGAAGAAGTGCTGAACACGCCGGAAAGCCTGACCGCCCAATATCTGACCGGGCAAAGGGAAATTTCCGTTCCCCGCAAACGGCGGAAGGGAAACGGCGGCTTTATCACCTTAAGCGGAGTCAAAACCAACAATCTCAAAGACGTTGACCTGAAAATCCCGCTCGGCACCATGACCTGCGTTACCGGCGTTTCCGGCGGGGGCAAGTCTTCGCTTATTCTCGAAACCCTGTTTAAAGCCGTCAACAAGGAATTAAACGGCAGCCGCGAACCGGCCGGCATTTACGACAAACTGACCGGGCTGGAAAACATTGACAAAGTGATCGACATCGACCAGTCGCCGATCGGCCGCACGCCGCGTTCCAATCCGGCCACCTATACCGGCCTGTTTACCTACATCCGCGACTGGTTCGCCGGTCTGCCGGAAGCCAAGGCGAGAGGATACAACGCCGGGCGTTTTTCCTTCAACGTTGCCGGCGGCCGCTGCGAAGCCTGCAAAGGCGACGGCGTGACCAAAATCGAAATGCACTTTCTGCCCGACGTTTACGTTGCCTGCGACGTCTGCAAAGGCAAACGCTTCAACCGCGAAACGCTGGAAGTCAAATATAAGGGCAAATCCATCGCCGACGTTTTGGACATGACCGTCGACGAGGCTTTTGACTTTTTCGACTCCATCCCGTCGATCAAAAACCGGCTGGACCTTTTGCGCAAAGTCGGCCTCGGCTACATTCACCTCGGCCAGCCGGCAACTACCCTGTCCGGCGGCGAAGCCCAGCGCATCAAGCTGTCAAAAGAACTTTCCAAACGGGCAACCGGCAAAACCCTTTATATTCTGGACGAACCGACCACGGGACTGCACTTTGAAGACATCAACCGTCTGTTGAAAGTGTTGCAAACTTTGGTCGACCAAGGCAATACGGTGGTTGTCATCGAGCATAACCTGGACGTGATCAAAGTGGCCGATTATATCGTCGACCTGGGACCGGAAGGCGGTGACGGCGGCGGCCGAATCGTCGCTCAGGGCACGCCGGAAGAAGTTGCAAAATCGGAAAAAAGCTATACGGCAAAATATCTGCGGGAGAAACTTAAATAAATAAAATCGACTTGCCGGAAAATATCCGTTTGTCCGAATCCGATAAAACATAAATTCCCCGTATCAACGGCCGCAGCATTTACCGTCGGCCTTTATTTTCCGTATGAGAATTTTGCCGCATTTGCCCGGAAAATACACCTGAGACTTCCCCGAATATCAAACCTTTTATTGCTTTCAAACGGACATTTTGGTAAAAATTCATAATAAATATGAGGAGAATAACCATGGATATAATCTACGAAGTACTGCCCAAAGACTTTTCCAAAGAAGGAATCGAAAAAGCTCTTTCAGAAAAAAAGCAACTTGAGCAAAAAGCGCAAGAACTTTCTGAAAATGCTTCTAAAGAAGATTAATTTCGATTATAATTGCGCCGTCCGGAACGATCCTGACCGGCAGATGAGTGGTTGTGCAGGCAACATCCGCATAAGCTGCGGCAGACCATGCCCCTGCATGACATGGTTTTCAGATTGTTCCGGATTTTTAAATAACCAATGGTTGTTATTTCTTTTTTAAAAAATGGATGTTATAATAAGTTTCTGTAAAAGTTAAAAATGTTAGTTATAACCAGCTTGATGATTTTATTGTAACGTTCTTTCCAAATCAGATATGCTATAATGCTTATGAAGTTTGATATTATACAATTGTAGTTATAGCTTCCTTTCCAAATCAGATATGCTATAATGGGAAGCGGCCAACGGTTCGCACTGCCTGAGTTATAGCTTCCTTTCCAAATCAGATATGCTATAATCGCCAACGTTCGTATTTGTGGCAATTCAATGTTATAGCTTCCTTTCCAAATCAGATATGCTATAATAGAATTTTGTCGGCAATATAGTTTTCTTTTGTTATAGCTTCCTTTCCAAATCAGATATGCTATAATGCGGACAGGTTTGCAAAGTAGCAAAATATCGTTATAGCTTCCTTTCCAAATCAGATATGCTATAATTGTTCTTTAATGGAATCGATGTAACACCAAGTTATAGCTTCCTTTCCAAATCAGATATGCTATAATCATAATAGAGTGAACTTGTCAAGGAGATTGGTTATAGCTTCCTTTCCAAATCAGATATGCTATAATGCTGTCCTTGACGGTGACGCCGATGGAACGGTTATAGCTTCCTTTCCAAATCAGATATGCTATAATCCGGAAAAGTTCAGATCGACCGAGTTATCAGTTATAGCTTCCTTTCCAAATCAGATATGCTATAATATTTTGTTACCATTAACATCAAACAAAGCCGTTATAGCTTCCTTTCCAAATCAGATATGCTATAATCTGCTGCTTGTTTTGCTCCGTATTCTCCGAGTTATAGCTTCCTTTCCAAATCAGATATGCTATAATCGCTGAAGATAGCTGTAGCGCATATAAATCGTTATAGCTTCCTTTCCAAATCAGATATGCTATAATTTCCATAATCATTCCTCCACAGGATAAGGGGTTATAGCTTCCTTTCCAAATCAGATATGCTATAATCCTTATTGTTCAAGATAGTGAAGACACTAAGTTATAGCTTCCTTTCCAAATCAGATATGCTATAATAGATCAGCAAGAAAAGTTTTAACTGTCTTTGTTATAGCTTCCTTTCCAAATCAGATATGCTATAATAG
>ULVD01031171.1_pt1 | contig 10087 bp, 9 predicted proteins | sample 1959101 | NCBI WGS metagenome assembly ULVD01 (sample SAMEA4835777, study PRJEB28245) | human gut metagenome | biome: gut microbiome; material: fecal sample | place: Denmark | collected 2008 | reverse complement strand
ATTATTATTAATGTTGATATTGTTGATAACTCACGAAAAGCCTTATAAAATAATGTTAACATTAGTGTTGATAACTTGTTAATAATTCGAGTTATTAACATTTCCTAGTTGACTATATATTTTATTGATAGCAATTTTGAGTTGTTCATTAGTTTCAATTTCTTTTTTAATTTTATCTACAGCATGACATACTGTTGCGTGGTTTTTTCCACCAAAAGCCATTCCAATTTTTTCAAGGTTTTCATCTAACATAATTCTACATATATACATTGCGACTTGTCTTGGAATAACTAATGTATTATTTCTTCTTTTACTCTTTAAATCTTCAACATTTACATTATACTGATTCGCAACAATTTGTTGAACTTGTTCAATTTTATTTTTATCAGTAACCGTAACAACAAAGAAGTTTTTTAAAGCTTCAATTGCGAAATCATATGTTATCTCTGCTCCACCCATCATTGATGAATACATAAGAACTCTATTTAAAGAACATTCAAGTTTTCTTATATCAGTAGTGCAATTACTGGCAATATATTCAATAACCTCATCAGGAATATTAACAACCACACCTTTTTCAACAATTTTGTTCTTAATTATATTTAGCCTAAGCTCAAAATCAGGTGGTTGGATATCAACCGGTAATCCGCTTGTAAACCTTGTTCTTAAACGGTCTTCAAGTTTTCTTAAATCATCAGGTGACCTATCAGAACATAAAACAATTTGTTTATTATTAGTTGTTAATTCATTAAATATATTAAAGAATTCTTGCTGAGATTTTAGAGCTGTTTCCAAAAACTGAATATCATCTATTAATAAAGTATCAATTTTTCTATATTTTTTCTTAAACTCAGCTACCCTATCATAATTATAACCATTTTTACCTGCATAGATTTCAACAAAATCGTTGATAAATTGTTCACAAGTAACATATAACACATTTTTATGATGCTTTTTCGAAATATAATTTCCAATTGCGTGCATTAAATGGGTTTTACCAACACCACTTCTACCATATACAAATAAAGGATTATACATCATTCCTGGGCTTTCAGCAATCGCTAAAGCTGAAACATATGCAAACTTATTACTGGTTCCAACAATAAAATTATCAAAAGTATAGTTTGGATTTAAATTGGAAATTAGTTTTTCCTCTTCAACCTCTTTAATTTCACATATTTCTTCTTCTTTTTTTATTTCAGAATCTAGAAAATATTTAAAATTATAATTTGTTCCCGTAAGATCAAAAACAATCTCTTCCATATTTTCTTGATATCTTTGCTTTAAAATAGTTTTAGCAGCTTCATATGGCACAATTAAATTAATTGTATCATCATCAATTGCATAGATTTTCGTGTTTTCAAACCAAGTCGTATATGCGACAGGGTCAACGATTAACTTTATTTTATCTAAAACTGAAATCCATAATTGTTCAATATTTAAGTTCATCTGTATCACCCACCCTTAACGACTTACAACCATATTTTAACCTATTTTCTTGGAAAAAAAAAGCATTTTTCACAATTTTCTTTAAAAAAAAATTATCAACATTTTATCAACAGTACTTTCATCGTATTTTTATTGGTCTTAGAGAGTTATTAACATAATTGTTGATAACTCTATCAACAGCGAATTTTATCAACTTTTGTCGAATTAACATTTTTGTTAATAAGTGTAAAAACATATGTAATTGCTTAAAAAAAAGTTGTTGATATCTTGCAAATAACTTTTATTTATGATATATTATACAAGTCTTAACCGAAAAGTTATTAACAAGGGAGGTGTCGAAATGAAAGGAACATATCAACCAAATAATCGTAAAAGAAGTAAAAAACAAGGCTTTTTAGCTAGAATGAAGACAAACGTTATAAACAAGAGAAGAAGAAAGGGACGCAAAGTTCTTGCACACTAGATCACTGAAAGTTCAGTGACTTTTTAATATGAGGTGTTTATGAAAAAGATAAATATTGTTAAAAAAAATGAAGATTTCAAAAGAGTAATAACAAAAGGAAAATATAAAAAAGGTGAACTATTCAATATATATATAGAAGATAGTGGAGAAAATATATATCATTTTGGAATAAGTGTTAGTAAAAAAGTAGGTAATGCTGTTACAAGAAATAAGATAAAAAGAAGATTAAAATCAATAATCGATAAAAAAAACTACCAAAATGGTTTCAATTGTATTATAATAGTAAAAGGAGCGATTAATAACTATGATTACAAATCTATAGAAGAAAAACTATTAAATGCTCTTACAGAACTAAAAATAATAGAAGGAGAACCGAATGAAAAATAAGAGTAAAATCTTAATACTTTTAACAATTCTACTTTTAACAGGATGTACTAAACAATTAAAAGACACAAGTGGTCAAGTTTTAAGACATCCAATAACAGGTCAAGGATTAGTTGAAAACGTATTATGTAGACCAGAAAATGAAGAATCAATCAAAAAATATGAAGAAGCAGGAATTGATATAAATAAATATCCGACTTGTAAAGAATTTTCACCATTTAAAACAAAATATGAAGGCATTTGGACAAGTGTATTTGTAAAACCATTAGCCTGGGTAATTCTAAAAATAGGTTATGTTGTAAAAGATTATGGATTAGCTTTAATAATAATAACAATTATAATAAGATTAATATTATATCCACTTACAAATAAAACAGCAATGCAAAGCGAAAATCTTGCAAAAGCTAAACCTGAACTTGATAGATTAGAAAAGAAATATGCTGGCAAAAACGACCAAGATTCAATGATGAAGAAAAGTCAAGAAATGATGTTAATATATAAGAAATATAATATTAACCCATTATCAAGTTGCTTATTTGCGTTTATTCAAATACCATTATTCATTGCATTCTATGAAGCAATGAACCGTTTACCAGCAATATTTGAAGGTAAGTTCTTACATATTGTTGATTTAGGAAAAACAGCATCAAGTGCATTCACAGATGTTATAAATGGTGCATCTGCACTTAACTTGCTATATATTTTATTACCAATAATAGTAACCCTAGTAACGCATTTCTCATTTAAATTAAATAAAACAGCAACTGAAACAAACGATAATATGATGAAATTTATGCCAATCTATATGGTTGGAATAATTGGTTTCTCATCAATATTTATATCAACAGCAATATGTTTATATTGGATAACTAATAGTACATTTACTATAGTTCAAAACTTAATTGTTAAAAGGAGGGCTCAAAATGCAAAATAAATACGAAGGAAGAACATATGAAGAAGCCTTACAAAAATGTTTAAGGACACTTGAACTAGATGAAACCGAATTATATATTGATGTAAAAGAACTAGAACCAAGTGAAGATAATAAAAATAAAGTAGAAATTACAGTATTACCTAAATCAGAAGTAATAGAATATATTAAAGAAATTGTTCAAAACATTGGAAATGCCTTAGTTTCTAAAATAACAACCAAAGTAAGTGATACATATGATGTATTAAATGTATCAATTTATTCTGATGTAAATCCTATATTAATAGGAAAAGATGGTAAAAATCTAAGCGCAATTCAAACAATTATAAAACAATCAATATTTAAAAGATTTAATCGTAATGTAAAAGTTACTGTTGACATAGCAAATTATAAAAATAAAAAGATAAGGAATCTAAAATATGAAGTATCAAAAATCGCGAAAGAAGTGCTTAACTCAAAAGTAGAAGCACATCTAGATCCGATGAATTCATATGAAAGAAGAATAGTCCATACACTAGTAAGTGAGTTTAACAATTTAGAAACAATCAGTGAAGGTGAAGAACCAAACCGCTATGTTGTAATAAAATACAAAGAAAATACCTATTAATAGGTCTTTTTTTCTTGTAATCTACTTAAAGAAGTGCTAAAATACCAATAGAAAAAGAGGGAGATAGTATGAATGACACAATCGCAGCCATCGCAACTGCAGTAGGAATAGGGGCAATATCAATAATTAGAGTAAGTGGTCCCAAAGCAATTGAAATAGTAAATTCTATATATAAAGGAAAAGATTTAACAAAAGTAAAAGATCATACAATAAATTATGGCTATATTGTAGATGGAAATAATAAAATAGATGAAGTGTTAGTATCTGTAATGAAAGCACCAAAAACATTTACAACCGAAGATATCGTTGAAATAAATTGTCACGGTGGTATAATTGCTAGCAACAATATTCTTGAATTACTTTTAACCAAAGGAGCTCGCCTAGCTGAACCAGGTGAATTTACTAAAAGAGCATTTTTAAATGGTCGTATTAACTTAGTTGAAGCAGATGGTATAATGGATATGATATCCGCTAAAAATGAAAGTATGAGTAAAATGGCACTTCAAAAAATAAATGGAAATACAAGTAATAATATCAAAAAAATAAGAGATATGCTTGCTGGAATAATAACAAATATTGAAGTAAACATTGACTATCCAGAGTATTATGACATTGAAGAAATGACCAATCAAAAAATTGAAACCGAAATGGTAAAAGTAAAAAATATCCTAGAAGAAACAATCAAAAAATCCAAAGATGGAACTATTATCAAAAATGGTATTAATCTATTAATACTCGGAAAACCAAATGTTGGAAAAAGTAGTTTATTAAATGCTTTATTAGAAGAAGAAAAAGCAATTGTAACAGATATTGAAGGAACAACAAGAGATATTGTTGAAGGATCAATAACCGTAAATGGAATTATGTTAAATATAATAGATACAGCTGGAATAAGAAAAACTGATAATTTAGTTGAACAAATAGGTGTAGATAGAAGTATTAAAATGATTGAAAAAGCTGATTTAATTATCTATATGTTAAATAATAATACATCATTTACAAAAGAAGATGAAGATTTACTTGAACAAATTAAAAATAAACCATATATTATATGTATTAACAAAACAGATCTTGAAAACAAGCTAGAATTACCAAATAAATATCAAAATATAATAAAAATGAGTATAAATAAAAAAGAAGGATTAGAAGACTTAAAAAATAAAATAAGTGAGATGTTTAATTTAGAACAAATAGAAACATCTGACCTAAACTATATAACAAATCCAGACCAAATAAGTAAATTAAAAATTAGTTTAAAAGCCGCAAAAGAAGTCCTAGCCAAAGTAAAAGAAGTTCCTGTTGATATGCTTGAAATAGATATAAGAGCAATATGGAATTGTTTAGGCGAAATATTAGGTGAGAATTATGAGGAAGAATTATTAGATGAATTATTCTCAAGATTCTGTGTAGGGAAGTGAAATAAATGAATTATGAAATAATCGTTGTAGGAGGAGGCCATGCCGGCTGTGAAGCATCACTTGCATCAGCACGTAAAGGTCATAAAACCCTTCTAGTAACATCAAATATAAAAAATATAGCAGATATGCCTTGTAATCCATCAATTGGCGGATCAGCCAAAGGCATAGTCGTAAGAGAAATTGACGCTTTAGGCGGAGAAATGGGAAGAAATGCTGATAAATCATTACTTCAAATAAAAATGTTAAATAATGCCAAAGGTCCAGCAGTACGAGCTTTAAGAGCCCAAGCAGATAAAATAACTTATCCACAAAATATGCTCAAAACTCTGCAAAATACAGAAAATCTAACAATTTTAGAAGGAATGGTTGAAGATTTAATCGTAAAAGATAATAAAGTATCAGGAATTATCCTTGAAAATGGTGAAGGAATAACATCAAATATTGTCATATTAACAACCGGAACCTATCTAAAAGCCGATATTATGATTGGTTCAACAAGAACAAGAAGTGGCCCTCATTATGAGAAACCAAGTAATTTCTTGAGTGATAACTTAAAAAAATATGGCTTAAAAGTGATAAGACTAAAAACTGGAACCCCTCAAAGAATTGATAAAAAATCAATTGACTTTTCTAAAACGGAATTAGAAGAAGGAGATAAAGAACCATTAACATTTAGTTTTGACAATATTGTCTACTATGATGTTAACAATCAAGTACCTTGTCATTTAACATATACAACACCCAAAACACATGAAATTATTAAAAATAATATTCATAAATCAAGTATGTATGGTGGTTTAAATGATGTAACAGGTGTCGGACCAAGATACTGCCCATCAATTGAAGATAAAGTAATGCGTTTTAAAGATAAAGAAAGACACCAATTATTCTTAGAACCAGAAAGTATTTATTATGATGACATTTATTTGCAAGGTTTTTCAACAAGTATGCCATATGAAATTCAAGAAGAAATGGTTCATTCTTTACCAGGACTTGAAAATGCTAAAATATTAAAATATGCATATGCAATAGAATATGATGCTATTTATCCAACCCAATTAAAAGCAAGTCTCGAAACAAAAATAATTGAAAACTTGTTTACAGCCGGACAAATAAATGGAACATCAGGTTATGAAGAAGCTGCATGTCAAGGATTAATGGCTGGAATAAATGCCAGTTTAAAACTAGAAAACAAAGAACCATTAGTATTAAAAAGAAATGAAGCCTATATTGGTGTATTAATTGACGATCTAATAACAAAAGGAATAAAAGATCCTTATAGATTATTATCATCAAGAGCTGAGTATCGCTTATTATTAAGAAGTGATAATGCCGATGCTAGACTAATGGAAAAAGGCAAAAATATTGGTTTAATAAGTGATGAAAAATATCAAAACTATTTAAATAAGAAAAATAAAGAAACAGAATTAGAAAATCTTCTAAAAACAAATAAAATAACACCAAAACAAGACGTATTAGATTATTTAAAAGAAGTAGGATCAGCTCCAATAAAAGATGGTATAACTCTATATGATTTATTAAGAAGACCTGAAATAACAATGAATAATATTGAACACTTTATAAATCTTGATAATTATGAATACACCATAAAAGAACAAGTTGAAATAAACAATAAGTATGAAGGGTATATAAAGAAAGTAAATAAAGAAATAATTGATTATGAAAAATTAGAAAATAAAAAAATACCAGAAGATATAGATTATGATAAAATCAAAAATCTAGCAAGTGAGGCAAAACAAAAACTGAAAGAAGTTAAACCAACAACACTTGCCCAAGCATTAAGAATAAGTGGTGTTAATCCAATTGACATAACACTATTATCTATATATATAAAGAAAGAGTATAAAAATGAGCATTAATGAATTTATAGATGAATTAAAGAAAATAAATATTGTAATAGATGATAAAAAACTAGAACAATTAGAAGAATACTATAATTTAGTAATTGAAAAAAATAAAGTTATGAATCTAACTGGTATAACAAATAAAAATGAATTTTATCTAAAACATTTTTATGATAGTTTAACAATAAGTAAAATCATTGATTTAAATGAAATAACAAATCTATGTGATATAGGAAGTGGAGCAGGATTTCCAGGAATTGTATTAAAAATAGTTTTTCCTCATCTGAATATTACGCTTGTTGATTCATTAAATAAAAGAATTGACTTTTTAAATGAAGTAATTGAAAAACTTAAACTAGATAACATCAAAGCAATATGTACTCGCGCAGAAGATTATTCTTTAGAATCCGAAGAAAAATATGATTTAGTAACCGCTCGGGCTGTTGCAAGCCTTTCAGTTCTTCTAGAATGTTCAATAAGATTAGCAAAAGTAAATAAATACTTTGTAGCAATGAAAGGTAAAGAAGAAAAAGTAAACGAATCCAAATTAGAAACTGAATTAAAAATCAAAAAAATAGATGAAATTAAATTTACTTTGCCAAAAGAAGAAAGTGAAAGAACTTTAATTAAGTATGTAAAAGTGTCAAAAACACCAAAAAAATATCCACGAAACTATAGTGTAATTAAATCAAAACCACTATAGTTTTTTCATAAAAATTATTTCCCAAAATATTTCCCAAGCAAAATTATTTCCCGGGAAATAATTTTCATTAGTTACAATCCCTTATAATATAACAAATTTGTTAATTTAAAAATATTTCCCAAAATATTTCCCAAAATGTTGAAATTAATTTTTATTTGTAGTATTATATATATAAGAGAATATAGGAGTTGCCTTATGGATGAAAAAAAGATAACAAATATAAGTATGGATAGTATACTGCCAAACCGAATGCAACCAAGAGTTGTGTTTCAAGATGACGCAATAGATGAATTAGCAGAATCAATAAAAAAACACGGCATTATAAATCCCATAACTGTACGAAGATTGGGAAATAAATATGAAATAATAGCAGGTGAGAGAAGATTCAAAGCAAGCCAGTCAATAGGCTTAAAAGAAATTCCTGCTATTGTAATAGATGCCGATGATAAGAAAACAGCAGAGCTTGCCCTTATTGAAAATATTCAAAGAAAAGAGCTATCACCAATAGAAGAAGGAATGTCATACGAAAAGATATTACAAATAGGTGATATAACTCAAGCAGAACTATCAAAACAACTAGGAAAGAAACAATCAACAATCGCTAATAAAATAAGATTGTTAAAATTAGATGATAGCGTTAAAGAAGCACTTTTAAACGAAAAAATCTCCGAACGTCATGCAAGATCACTTTTAAAATTATATGATAAAAAAGATCAAGCAAGAATGCTAGAAAAAATAATAAGAGATAGACTAACAGTAAGGCAAACAGATAAAGAAATCGAAAAAATAGTTGAAGAAAAAGGGGAAATGATAGAAATGGATAACAATTTTAATATGCCAAATAGTAATTTAATATTAGATAAAGAAAAAGAAGAAATAAAAGAACCAGGTAAGGAAATAAATCCTAGTTTTGTTGATGTAAATAAAATAGAAGAAAAATCAGAAGATTTATTCAAAGAAAAACCTACAGTAAATATTGAGGATTTATTAAAAACTCCTCCAAAAACAGAAAATGTGGAAGAAAAGGTTGAACCACCAGTAACTGAAGAACCAAAAGATGAAGAAAAAAATGAAGAACCACCTATGGGACACAAGTTCTTTAGTATATTCCCACCAGAAGAAGAACAACCAACTGAAGAACCAAAAGAAAAAGTTCAAGAAACGATTGACTTTACTCCAGCTGAGGAACCAGTTAAAGAAGAAGTAAAAGTTCCGGAAATGAGCTTTAATATTAATGATATAGAGAGTTTCGAACCAATTAAAGAAGAAAAAGAAGAATTACCAGAAGTAAAGGTTGATAATATTGAAGAACCTGTAAAAGAAGAAAAAGATATTATACCAGAACCAATTCAAAGTAATGTAGTTGAACCACCAAAAGAAGAAACTTCCAAAGAAACAAATGAACAAGAAGAATATAACTTTGATAATTTTAACCCAATAATTCATAATGATTTTGCAGGTGAAGAAATAAAAGATGATGATGTTGAATTCATTGAAGAAGATGAAGAAGAACCAAAAGAACAAGTTAAGGAACAAGGTCCAAAGCAAATGAAAGATGTAATTAGAATTATAAGAGATTGCAATGACATTATTGAAAGTTATGGATACAAAATTGAAACCGAAGAATTTGATTTAGAAACAATGTATCAAGTAATATTCAAAATATATAAAAATTAACAAGCGCAAGCTTGTTTTTATTTATCATCATTTATAGGTTTAAATAATTCTCTTATATCTATATCTAAAACATTAGCAAACTCTCTTTGAGTTAATCCCTTAAGTTTGCGTCGTTTTTTAAGATTTTTGACAACTAAATAATAAACATAATTTTCATCCTTTTTATTGACTATATGAAATATGCGCACCATTCCATAAATATTTCCTCATTAAATCAATTTAAAAAATCTCACTCATTCAATGATGTTGTGGTAAGAACTTAAAATCAACAAATAATAATCACAAAAATAATGAAAACACTAGAGCAGTAATAATATGTGTGATAGTAGGCTTTTTATTTACAGTAATAGGCGCAATTCTCTATTATATTTTAAGAGATATTGATTTAAGAACAGCAAAAGCAGCAAATAAGTGTGCGTGGATAAGTTTTCTGTTGCAAATTGTAGTTTATATGTTTTACGGAATTACAATCTTTGGTTTACTATTTTAATGAAATAAATTAATTAAAAATAATTAATACTCTACAACATAAAACAAATACAATCTAAAAATATTGTGTAGTTGTAAATGATGTGAGACCAAATTTGTAA
>ULVD01042893.1_pt1 | contig 10091 bp, 8 predicted proteins | sample 1959101 | NCBI WGS metagenome assembly ULVD01 (sample SAMEA4835777, study PRJEB28245) | human gut metagenome | biome: gut microbiome; material: fecal sample | place: Denmark | collected 2008 | reverse complement strand
TACAATAGAATAAAAAAACATTTAAAAACTTATTTAATATATAAAAAAGCACAAAATGAAAAAGCAATACAAGAAATAACTGATAATAGAGATACTTGGGCAAATAAAACGCCCAGTGAATATTCAGATATAGTTTTACAGGAGATATATAGAAAAAATAATAACAATATAGACATAAATTTTATAAAATTCAAATTTTGTAAACATATAACAGACTTTTATGGGGTAATTATAGTTGATAATACAAATAGAACTTTTGAAGTTTTAGAAAGTACAATACAAGAATATGAAGATGCTAAATTGGGAAAAGTAAATGAAATATATCTAAATCTTACAACAATAGATAAAAAGAAATATAATGTAATTAAAAATGTTCCAAATAGAATTACAGAACAAGAAAAAGTAAAGCTATATTTTGATGATTATATAACAAAGGCTATATACTATTCTGAGGAAGCATATAACAATATAAATGAAGAATATAAAAGCAAAAAGTATGACACAATAGAAAAATACAAAACATATTTAAATGAAAATAGGCAAACATTATTAAATTCTGAACAAAAAGGAATAAAATCATATGCAGTAAAGAAATATGCAGACTATGAACAATATGTGTGTGTAGATAATTATGATAACTATTATATATTTAACGTCCAAGGGGCTATGAGTTATAACATAATATTAGATACATATACAGTGGATTTACCACAGTTTGTTGAAAAATATAATAAAGCTAGTGACAAGGAAAAAGCTATTTTAAACATAAAAAAAATATTTCAGGCTATTAATCTAAAGGACTATAATTATGTTTATAATAAATTGGATACCGACTTTAAAAACAGGTATTTTAAACAAGAAAGTGAATTTGAAAAGTTTGCAGATAGTAATTTCTTTTCAAAAAATGAAATTACTATCAAAGAATACGAACAAATACAAAATACGCATGTATTTACAGTAAGTGTAAAAAATGCAGAAGACAAAAATGCAAATACGAAGGACAAAAAAATAATAATGCAGTTAAAGGAAGGAACAGAATATGTAATGTCTTTTAGCGTAAACTAAAATGATAGTGTAAAGTAATATATGAAAAATGTAGTGGCTATTTTAATCGCCTGTACTTCGAAGAAATTACTAAAAAAGAACATGAAGGGAGTAAAAAAATGGATGGTAATAAAAATTTACAAGAAATATTGTTAAAAATGGAAGAAATTAAGGAAATAGTTTTAAAACAGATTGAAGAAAATCAAAAAATTAAAGACATTAAGTATTCTGATGACTTACAACTTGGGCAAGTGGGAATAGAAGGAGCATATACGGCTGAAATAGAGAGCGAAGAAATAAGTAAAGAAACAGGAGAAAAATTAAGAAAAGTTATATATAAAGTATATGGTGAAGATCATACACAGATAGCCAACATAGATGAAAAAGGAAATGTAGAATTTACAGACGAATATTTAAATAAATTAAAAGAAATAAATGAACGACAGCTAAATTCAATACAAACTAGAGGTGTGCAATTAGAAGAAAAAAAGCCTGAAGGGAAAAATGAAATAAGCTATAAGGAAGAAAAAAGAAAAGAAGATGAAAATAGACAAATAGAGGAGATTGCTAAACAAAAAAATATACCTAAAAACAATGTTTTAAAAGTAAGAACAGATAGTAACTTATACAAAAATCACCCTGAACTTAAAGAAGAACCAAATTTATATTTTTATCGTGATTCTGATGGTAAAATAAAAGCAGAATATATAGATGAAAAAGGAGTTGTTCAGCCTTCTAAATTCTTTGAAGAATCTACTACAGCATTAGGTGAGCAAACTGTGGATTTGGGACAAGATGGAAATCCTGTAAAAAAAGAAGTACCATATCAAACAATGACAACTAAATTAAAACATGGTGATACAGATATAAAAGATATAAGAATTAATATAGAAATCGTACAGGGATATCTTACAATAAAAGAGAGTAGACAAGGAAAAAATGGAAAATGGGAATCTCATGAAATAGAAGTTATGGGAAGAGACTATAATTCTAAGGAAGTGAATGATGTAACATCAACAAGACTTGGTGGAGAGGCCGACCCTTCAAGAGTTACAAATATGTTTGAAAAAGTTGAACAAACTAGTTTGGCTGATGGTGGTATTCAAATGGAAGAAATGCAAGGATATAGAGAAAACCTAATAAATAAATTTGTAAATGAGGGTTATAATAGAGAAGAAGCAACTAGAATATATGAATATATGGTTAATGAAGATAGAAAACTTACAGAAGAACAGGCAAAAGAAAAGGTAAATGAAGAAATAAGAAATAATACTGACTATGGCGAAAACGAAGGAGGTAGGACACCAGGGGAAGATGCATATGATAGACTAACTATGCGAGGAAAACCATATTAAAAGAATAAAAAATCACCTTATAAAATATAATTTAAAAGGTGATTTTTTTATGAAGATAAAAATACTAAAAAAGATAAGTATAATTATATTACTTATAATATGCTTATTTTTTAATATGGTAAAGGCAAATACAGAAGATGAAGAAGATATTAATATAAATGAAATATTACAGGTAACAAGTGCTGAAGTTGATATGCCAAAAACCAGTTCTAGAATTGCATTGATATATGATAGGGCATCTGGGGAAGTGATTTATGAAAAAAATGGTTATAGAAAAGCAAAGATGGCAAGTACTACAAAGATAATGACAAGTTTGATTGTTTTAGAAAAGGGTAATTTAAGTGATACTGTTACAGTAAGTAAAAAAGCAGCAGGAACCGGCGGGTCAAGATTAGGCTTGAAAACCAATGACAAAATAACAGTAAATGATTTATTAATGGGACTAATGTTAGAGTCCGGAAATGATGCGGCAATAGCTTTAGCAGAACATATTGGTGGTGGTGTAGAGAAGTTCGCAGACTTAATGAATGCCAAAGCAAAAGAATTGGGATTAAAAAACACGCATTTTGTAGTACCACATGGATTAGATAATGAAGAACACTACACTACTGCACTTGAGCTTGCTAAAATTACTGATTATGCACTAAAAATAGAAAAATTTAGGAATATTGTTGCAACAAAAGAATATAATGTAACAATAAACGGATATAACAAGGTAATAAGTAACACAAATGAATTATTAGGAAGCCTTGACGGTGTTTATGGAGTAAAAACTGGATTTACAAATGGGGCAGGAAGGTGTTTAGTTACATCATGCAAAAGGGGAGAATTAGACATTATAACAATTGTTTTAGGAGCAGACACTAAAAAAATAAGAACAACAGATAGCATAAATTTAATAAATTATGCATATAAAAATTATAAGGTAATAAACATAGAAAATATAATAAATCAGAAATTTGAAGAATGGAAAAATATAAGAGAAAAAGCAATAATAGTTAATAAGGGCATATTAGAAAATGCAACAATTAAATTAGGTGAATTTAAATATACCAAAAAAGCCATAAGAAATGCAGATATAGATAATATTAATATAGAAGCAAACTGTTTAATGTACTTAGAAGCTCCGGTAGAAGCAAACAAAAAAATAGGAACATTAAAGGTAAAAGTGGGAGAGGAAACAATACAAACAATAGATATATTAGTAGAAAGAGCTATAAGAAAAAAAGAAATAAAAGATTATTTTTATCAAATTTTAAAGGTTATATATTGACTTTTGGCAATAAATTTGCTATTATAATTAATAGCTATGCGAAAGTAGCTCAGTTGGTAGAGTGCAACCTTGCCAAGGTTGATGTCGCGGGTTCGAGTCCCGTCTTTCGCTCCAAAAGTGCGATACGAAAGTATCGCAATAATTTATATAAAATAAAAGGCGACATAGCCAAGTGGTAAGGCACGAGTCTGCAAAACTCTGATCCCCGGTTCAAATCCGGGTGTCGCCTCCAACGACGTTTCTGTTCGAACCAATAGAACAGATTGATACAAAAATCATTCAGAAAATGGATGATTTTTTTGTTTGCTCAAAAATATCATCCAAGAAAGGATGGTGTTTGAAATGAAGATAATTAAGCAAGAACTAGAATTTGAGGAATGTCTAAAACAAAGACTTGAATTTATATGTGAATTTTCAAAAGTTACTCCTACTTTTATCAATGGTAGTATTAGAAAATTAGATAAAACTAATCTTACATATATTGAGCCACATAGAGTGATTATTAAAAATATTACTTTTCTAGTTTTCAATTATTCTAATGATGTTTATATTTCTAACTTAACTAAAAAGATAAAATTATCAGAGTTAGAAGAATATTTGAAAAACATATAATTTGTAAATATTTTACATTTCTTAAATCGTGATATAATATAGAAAATAATTTATGTATAGCTGTCCGTCAAAAGCTATATAATTATGAGTACTTTGAAAAGATTATATTATATTGCATTATTATATTTTAGTTTATGATAAATGGATTTAAGAGATGTCAGTAGTACTCGTGTACTTTGATGTCTCTTTTTTGTTAGATTGGAGGTTTGAAAATTGAACGAAGAAAAGAAAATAGTTGAAAAAGCTATTGAAGAATTACAAAACAAACTAGAAACTACTGATTGCACTGAAAAACTAAAATTTACACCAAAAGATATTCTACTAAAAAGAGATATTGATTTTATTAACAAAGTTAAGCTAGATAAGGAATATCAAGCAAGAACCAAAACTTGGAAAGATTATACTAGACAAGAACAAGCAGAACTTATAATGAGATATGTTGATGACATAGAACTTGCTTTAGTTGGTAAAGAAGTTGTTGTTAAACAAATAAATTTTAGAGAATCAATTTGTAAACCTTGTCAGGAATTATTTGATAAAGGATATATTGATACTCTTGAACCTACTATATTAGGTAATGTATTAGGTAATATAAGATTTAGCAATTATTTGCCAGGAAAAGAAGTTGGCGAAATAATTATGAGATTAAGACAATACTATGATGTTTACTACACAGAGTCAACCTACTATGTACAAGACCAAGTTTTCTACTTTAATTTTGTTGAAGACAATTCAGCTATTGTTAGAGTATTTCCGTTAGAAGATTATTATCAAATAGACCCAGATAATAAAATGAAAACTTATAGGTTTGGAATACTCTATATTAACGAAGAAGATAAATTCCAAATGCAAGAAATTGACTCTTCTTTTGAGTATATACCAGATGAAACAAACGATAGTGTAATTTATATGAAGGAGCCTATCCCTATTTCAGTTAGTGTTAAGCCAGTAAAGTTCTGCGAAGACAATACAAAATAATTGTTGCAACTATTAAAATATATCTGCTATGTTGTAACAACAAATTAACGAGAACAAATTTGTATTTGCGATTAGCAAATATAAATTTTGTAGCGAGTTAATTTGAATAAATTTTGTTCCAGTGGGAGAAAATTTATTGCCTCGCAGAGCCCCCGAGTTTTGATGACACGTCAAAACTCATAGGGGGTTAGGAAGTTTGGCAAAGCCAAATTCCTGTGCCTACGAAGAAAATTCTAAAGGAGGAAAAAAGATGAGCGAAGATTAGCATACTCTATTCATTTAGGTAGTGATAAAAACAGAACTACAAAAGCAAAAGAAACAGCAAAAAATAATTCATCAGGCGAAACATCATTTTCAAATAATGGAATACAAAATGCAACACAACTTTCAAAAGTAAATAAACACAATTTAAGAGATTATGATAATCAAAAAGAGTTAATTAGAACTATTTATGAATCAGATGATATTGTAAATGATGTTAAACAATTATATTTAAATGAATTTGAAGAAGCTAGAATTGAATATAACGGCAGACAAACTCGTGAAGATAGAAAAATTGGAGATTATTTTAAAAAGGTATGTGAATTTCAAAACGATATAGCTTGTGAAATTATAATAGAACTTGGAGATATGGACTTTTGGAATGATAAAGATGAACGATATAGATTTAAAATGATTGATGTATATAATGAGCAAGTAAAGGATTTAATTAAAATTGTACCAGATTTTAAAATAGCAAATGCAACAATACACTTTGATGAAGTTTCTCCCCATATGCACATTGTAGGTGTTCCAATTTCTTATGACTGTAAAAGAGGAATGAAAAAACAAGTAGTAAAATCAAAAGTATATACGAAAGAATCATTGACACAGATACAAGATGAAATGAGAGAAAGTTGTATAAAATCTTATAATAAAATATATTCTGAACATTCTCTATTAAAGCAAAAGAAAAAAGGCAGAAATCAAGATATAGATGTCAAAGATATGGGCAATTACAGAGAAATCAAGAAACAACTAAAACAAAAAGAACAAAAACTAACTGAAGCTAATAATCAAACTAAAACACTTGATAATAAAAGTGCTAATATAATCGTGATATTAGATAACCTAAAACCATCTAAACTAAATAAAAACAATATGCTTATTTCAAGCGAGGATGCCCAAAAATTTAAAAATTACATAGAAGATGTAAAAGATATTACTCAAACTGTTGGAAGTGTAAATGACTTAAATATAGCTATTAAAGATTTTGAACATTCTGCTTTTGAAATAGAAAAAGAAAATCGTTCACTTAAATATGAAATAGAACTAATAGATAATGAAATCGACAATTTGAAAAAGGAACTATCTACCAAAGATAAAATTATAGGAAAATTACAGACTGAAAAAGAAAAGATAAAACAAGAATTGCAGAAATTTAAAGGCTTTTGGCATAGCTTAATGAAATATTTTCAAAATAAAATTGGATTTGATAAAGATGAGCATTACAAATATGTTAGTGATGATTTATATAAAAATGGTATTTTTGATGATAACGATAATGAGATAGCATATAATGTTAGAAGGAAAATAAAAACGACAGATGAAATAGCTAATCTAAAAGATAGAAAGAAAAATGATACAAGATTTTAATATGGAGGTAATGAAAAATGGAAAGTAAAAAAGTAAAACATTTAATAGATATGATAAATGAAATGGATATAAAAGATAAGTTGAGATTAGCAATATGTATGAGCCAAAGCCAATGGTATGGTCTAATATATAATACTAAAGAAAACTATGAAAAGTTTGATACTATGCTAAAAGAAGTTGATGAAGAATATAGAACTACTCTAATATACTTTGGGCAGAACAAATATTTTAATATAAATTTCGTTATGGCAAAACTTATGGAAATGGAACAGGCTGACAGAAACAAAATTGCATTGTATTTATTTAATAGTATTAAAAATCAATGATATTATATTTAAAAAATGAGAATCGCAAAAAAGGTTCTCATTTCTTACTAAAAATATAATTTTTTATCTTTCATTTTTTTCACTAATTTGTTTATTAATTTCTTCTAAACCTTGATTTCTTTCATTGGTTGTCTGCAAAGGTTGTAATTTTCTAAATTCTCCATTATTTGATATTTCATTAATAAAATCATTTCTTCTACTATTTAAAGTTGATGCGTTATTTTCTTCTTGATTTCTAGCAGGAGGTAAAACATCCAATTGTCTTCTAACAAAATTTTTTACAATTGAAATATTCATTAGTGGTTTATGTTTTTCGAAAAATCTTGCAATTCTTTGACTAAGTGATAGTTTATTCTCTCTTTCAGGCATATCGGTAGATATAGTATCTTCTGTTCTTGTAGTATGTTTCATATCTTTAAATTTACCAGATTCAAGTTCATAACTTTTTCCATCTAGTATTTGTTGCATTTCAGATAATAGCAGTTCATTTTTTTTGGTATTTTCACCAATACTTATATTTTGCTCTCTTGTAACTACTAATTTTTTCATTATATTTTGAAAACTATTATAACTCTTTTCACCTGTTTCTATATCTGTCCATATTGATTCTATATAGGCTTGTTTAAATTGTTGTTCATCAGAAACCCATGCAGATTGAACAATTGATTTTTCATCTATTTTTTCGGCTAACATATATATTGCTTTTGTTTCTGCTTGATATGTTGATATTTCATCAGGATTTTTTCCTTCAATTCTACTTGAAATATAATTTACTATAGCCTCAATATTATTGTTATTACCACCAATTTGTCTATATTCTCCAGAAAAATAATCCTTACCAGTCTCCGAAAAAATATGTTTTTCTCCTATACCATATTCATCTTTTATGGTATATGCCGAATGGGTTAATTCATGTATTAATGTACTTTTTATTTCTGATCTTCTTGTTTGCATATCTTGTAATAGTTTTTGCTTATCTGACTCTGTATATAAAGTCCACATTTTTTTATCTGTCTCAGACAAATCTAAATCAGCTTCATCAAAATAAATAAAAATTTCATTTGTATCAGTAGTGTCTGCAATTCGCCATTTATATTCTCCAAGTTCTCCATTTGGTGCTTCTTCTCGACCAGCAAAGGTTATTTTATCTAGGTTATCTTCTAGCCTTTTAAATAAATCTTCTGCCGAAATAACATCTCCATATAATTCTGTATGTCCTTCTATAAATTCAGTTATACATTCTTGTATAAAAGAATTTTCAAAATGTTTATTTTCGCAAAATTCTTTTATTTTATTTTTTAATTCTTGTTTTTCCATATATTTTTTCCTTAATTCATTTTTTATTAGTGTATCATATATCTTTACTTCTTACAACAAAATTTAAAATTTGCCAACTATTGCAAAAAAAGTAATTATAGTATAGAATGCATAGCAAGAAAGGTAATGTGTAAAAAATGAAATTAGAAGATTTAGAAAGAGATATACTAGGAGCATATCTAAATTATCAAAATAATGATTTGAAAACTACTGTAAAGCAATTAGATATGTCTGCCAATTCATTATTAAAAGATGATAAAACTCTGGATCCTGTATGGACAAATATTTCTAAAAATGTTTATATCGCTGTAATCTTGAACAATTTTAGCAAAGGAATTGAATTTTCTTTAAAGGATTTGGAAAACATGCTAAACAATCAAAATATTGTATATAGCAATATTATTGAATTTTGCAATAAGTTTGAAAATAGTGAGGAAATTTCTTTTGCAACAAGTCTAAAAAAGATTAGCGCCAATCCTTTAAAAAGTGCTATACAAATATTAAAAGAAAATATTGAGAAAATGAATATTCTAAGTGTTACAACATTAGATAATAATAATATTGCAAGTGCAGAAAATAAAACAGAAAAAATTACGCAATGTGACATAATAGAAATTGTAGATAAGAAAGCAAAAGCAACAAGAACTTATGATATTAAAACAAATGTAAGAAATGTTGTAACAAAAATGGATATTTCATATTTACAAGATGGAAAAGAAATTCAAGAAGAAAGAATTGTTTTTGCTTTTGATATTGTCGATATTAGTGAGGAGTTTATTACAATTAAAACTAATCCTATGTGTGAAGTAAAAGATGGAAAAATTAATTTGAATCGCCCTGAAACTATATTTAAATTAACAAAAAATGGTAAATTATGTTTACATACACCTACTATGGATGGAGGATTTAATTTTGAATTAATTATAAAAGAAAAAAATTTAAATGGCAATGAAACTACTCCTACTAATGAACAATTAATCGAGGAATTAAGTAACTATATAAAAAATAATAGTGGAATAAATATTCTTGAAGATTGGTATTCTTGTAAAAACACTAATCCTCAATTTAAAGAATTTTTTGATGAAACAGAAAAAGAAGCAATACAAGAATTAGTTAGAGCTCAGGATAAGGCAACGATCTTAAAGCATAGCCTTAAATCATATATTTCTATTCCAGATCCACATAGAGAATTAGGATTAAACAATCTTATTATAACTTATTTTGGACTTCAAAGTATATATGATAGAAAATTAGAAAGTGATAATGGATTATTTGAGAGTTTATCAATTGACAATGTAGGACTTTTTAGAGCAACTCTAGTTATAAATATTGTTGCGATAATGTATCATATTTCAGACAATAGTTTACCAATGGGGTTAAAAATTATTTTCGAAAGAAAAGAATTTGTTAATATTTTAGGTCCAATTGTTAAAGAATTTTTACCTACAGTAATACCAAGTATTAACGAAATTAAATTTTTCTATAAACAATAATAAATATAAAAATCAACTTATTAAATAAGAGGTGGATAGTTGTGAAAAATAAAAAAGA
>ULVD01083034.1_pt1 | contig 10117 bp, 9 predicted proteins | sample 1959101 | NCBI WGS metagenome assembly ULVD01 (sample SAMEA4835777, study PRJEB28245) | human gut metagenome | biome: gut microbiome; material: fecal sample | place: Denmark | collected 2008 | reverse complement strand
GGAGGGGATCCCCCTCCGGCTTCCAATATGATGTTGAAATGCGAATGCGCATTACATCTGGCTGTCGATGTAGTCTACAGCGTTCTTTACGGTCTTGATCTTTTCAGCAGCATCATCCGGGATTTCGATGTCGAATTCTTCTTCAAATGCCATGATCAGTTCAACGATATCCAGGGAATCAGCGCCGAGGTCATCGATGAAAGTGGAGTCGATGGTGACATCAGCTTCGCTAACGCCCAGCTGGTCAACAACGATCTTCTTTACTCTGTCAAAAGTGCTCATTACTCATTTCACCACCTTTCTCATAGAAGACAGACGTCTCCTTGTATTGTACCCTACTGATTATATTACATAACCATTCCGCCGTCCACCTTTAAAACCTGTCCGGTGATATAACTTGCATCATCGGAAGCCAGGAAGGAGACAGCTTTGGCGACGTCTTCGGCAAGACCCATGCGTCCGAGCGGGATGGCTGTCAGCATGGCTTCTTTATTCTTTTCCGGAATAGCATCGGTCATGTCGGTCGCAATGAAGCCCGGTGCGACAGCATTGACACGGATGTTTCTTGCAGCGAGCTCCTTGGCGCAGGCCTTGGTGAGACCGATCACGCCTGCTTTTGCTGCTGCGTAGTTGGCCTGGCCGATATTGCCCATGATGCCGACTACGGATGCGATATTGATGATGGAGCCTTTTTTCTTTCTCATCATCATCTGCGCAGCGGCTTTGATGGTGAGGAAGTCACTCTTGAGGTCGGTCGAGAGTACGGCATCCCAGCTTTCTTCTTTCATGCGGATGAGAAGTCCGTCGCGGGTGATCCCTGCATTATTCACAAGGACATCCAGCTGACCGAATTCTTCCTTGATCGTTTTGAAAATGCGATCCACATCTTCTGCTTTGGAGACATCTCCCTGGATGGTGAAGGCTTTGCCGCCAGCGGCTTCGATTTCTCCCTTGACAGCTTCTGCGGCAGCCTGGCTGCCGGCATAGTTCAGTGCGACAGCATAGCCCTTCGCAGCCAATGTAAGAGCGATGGCTCTGCCAATACCGCGGGAAGCCCCCGTGACGAGAGCAGTCTTTTCGATAGTTTCCATCATTATTCTCCCTTCAGTGCAGTCACGACTTCATCGATGGTGGCTGCATCTTCTGCATGGTGGCAGGGTACGGAGCGGGCGATCTTCTTCATGAAGCCGGTAAGAACCGTGCCGGGGCCGGCTTCGACAGTCATATCGACACCGCCGGCGATCATATTCCGGATAGATTCTTCCCAGTGTACAGGATGTGCCGCCTGATCGACCAGATTCTTTCTGATCTCGTCCGCTTTGGTCTCTTCCTTGGCATTGACATTGGCTACGACCGGGATGGCGGTGTCATGGATGTCGATCTTGTCAAGGACTTCCTTCAGTCGAAGAGCTGCCGGTTCCATCAGGGTGGAATGGAATGGCGCGCTGACCTTCAGCATGATGGCACGGCGAGCGCCTGCTTCCTTCAGTGCTTCGCAGGCTTTCTCGACAGCTGCTGTAGCACCCGCGATGACGACCTGTCCCGGGCAGTTGAAATTAACTGCCTGAACCGGAAGGTCTTCAGTGGAGACTTCGCCGCACACCTTCACGATGGTTTCCGGGTTGGAACCGATGATAGCTGCCATGCCGCCTTCTCCGAGCGGCACCGCTTCCTGCATGAAGCGGCCACGCAGATGGACGGTATGCACGGCATCTGCGAAGGAGATCGCACCCGCTGCGACCAGCGCAGAGTATTCGCCAAGGCTGTGGCCTGCTGCGATATCCGGCGTGAGACCGTGTTCCTTCAGCACCTGCCATACAGCGACACTGGCCGTCAGAATGGCCGGCTGGGTGAATTCGGTCTTCATCAGCTCTGTGTCCGGGCCTTCGAACATCATTTTGGAAATAGAGAAGCCGAGCGTTTCATCCGCTTCTTTGATCAGGGCTTTGACAGAATCATAGTTTTCAAACAGATCCTGTACCATGCCCACCTTCTGAGATCCCTGTCCAGGGAACAAAAATGCAGTTTTCATAATTATTACTCCTTGTAAATGAAGTGACTAGTATCTAGGGATTAGGAGCGCCAAGTGACTGGTGACTAAGAGACTATGAGACATCAGACTCCCGTATCGTCATTTCGAGCGCAAGCGAGAAATCTTTGTCATTCGCGGCTCAGCAGTCGATGTTTGGAATTCACAAACGGGAAACCTGCTACCCACTCACTTTCGGGCATCGCCACTATATAAACTCGCGGTGCTTCTATATTATTATGCGCCGCACCACTACCCTGAACCCATCAACATGAACCCTTTTCCCCTATTTTACATCCATCTCATGACATCGCAGCCCCATGTAAGACCGGCGCCGAAGCCAGTCAGAACAACGTAGTCACCATGCTTCACGCGTCCGGCGCGGACGACTTCATCAAGCGCAATGCCGACGGAAGCTGCTGATGTATTGCCATAGCGATTGACATTCACATACATATGATCCTGCGGCAGAGCCAGACGCTTTGCGATCGCCTGAATGATGCGATTATTTGCCTGATGGGCAATGAACATATTGATATCTTCCTTCGTGATGCCGGCGGCTTTCAAGGTCTTCAGCGTGGTCGCACCCATGTGACGGACAGCGGCTTTGAATACTTCCGGCCCCTCCATATGGATATAGATACGGCCGGAGTCGATGGCGCGGTGGGTCACAAGTTCAGCGACGCCGCTCGCCGGGATATTCAGGATCTTGCCCAGGCTGCCGTCTGAGCCAAGATCCGAAGCCAGAAGGCCATAGCCATCTTCGACCTTTCCGATGACAGCGGCCCCTGCCCCATCACCGAAAAGGATGCAGGTGGAGCGGTCCTGCCAGTTCACGAGGCGGGAAAGAATTTCCGCACCGATGATCAGGATGTGCTTGTACATCCCGGCTTTCACCAGATTCGATGCCAGAGCTACTGCATAGATGTAGCCTGAGCAGCCGGCGGAAATATCCATCGCACCTGCATGCTTGCATCCGAGCTTATCCTGCACCATGCAGGCCGTGGATGGTACCACATAGTCAGGGGATGCCGTCGCTACAATGATGTAGTCGATATCGTCTGCGGTAAGGCCAGCCATTTCCAGTGCCGGAAGAGCAGCTTTCACGCAAAGATCGGAGGTCGTCTCCGACCGGGAAGCGATATGTCTGGTCTCGATGCCCGTGCGGGTGCGGATCCACTCATCACTGGTATCGACCATTCTTTCAAGATCTGCATTGGAAAGGATCTTCTCCGGCGCATAATGTCCGGTACCCAGAATTCCTGCAGAACATAATTCACTCATATATATAATGTCCTTTCCGTTCGTTGAAAAGAGAATTTTGGTAACTGGCAACTGACGCCAGGACTTGAAAAACAGTTTCTATGAGCTCCGAGAATTCAAATGATCCCATGTCTTCAACGGGTTTCCCATTTTTTTGGCGCCGCAACGACCCTTTCGAGCCTTCAGAACCCGCTGCCCCTCATTCTCATTGCGTTTCCATCTGTTTCAGCGCATCCATCACGATCTCATCCAGATGCTCCTGACAAACGCCCATCGCCATATGGATGGCATTCTTGATCGCTTTCGCTTTCGAAGCGCCATGGCAGATAATGAGGCCGCCTTTGATGCCCATGAGCGGCGCACCGCCGTATTCAGCATAGTCAAGAGGCTTTGCCATGTATTTCTTGAGTGCCGGCTTCAGGAGCAGCCCGCCGATCTTCGCGCGAAGTCCCCCCTGCATGACAGCATTCTTCAAAAGGGCAGCCACCAGTTTCCCGGCGCCTTCCCCAAATTTCAGGACTACATTCCCTGTAAATCCATCCGTGACGATGACATCAAATTCTCCCGTCATCACATCGCGGCCTTCCGCATTGCCCGCAAAAGGAATGACCTTCTGTGCGGAAAGCGCCTCATTCGCTTCCGTGACCAAAGGGCTCCCCTTCGTCGCCTCTTCCCCGATATTGAGAAGACCGATCTTCGGCTGTTGGATACCCGCGACCTTCGTCGCATAGATATAGCCCAGAAGAGCATTCTGGATATACGTCTCCAGCTTCGGCTGCGCACTCGCACCGGAATCGATCAGGTACGTATAGCCGCCCTTCTGGTTAGGGATCGGCGTCAGGATCGCCGGACGCTCGATGCCCTTGATACGGCCGATGCCGAGAAGTCCTGCCGTAACGGCTGCCCCAGTCGATCCCGGAGCCACGAGAGCTCCGCACTCCCCCTCTCGCACAAGACGAGCGCCGACAGAGACAGACGCATCCTTCTTTTTGCGGTACGCCAGCCCAGGATGCTCTCCCATCTCGATCACTTCTGATGCATGATGGATCTCGATCAGAGGATTCTGATCCTCATGATGCTTCTCCAGAATGGGGCGGATCTCATCCTCATCTCCTACAAGAACGACAGGCACTTTGTATTCCTTGACCGCCTGAATGGCGCCAAGCACGATTTCCAGCGGTGCAAAATCCCCGCCCATCGCGTCAACAGCTATTTTTTTCACAGGACGCCTCCATTACTGCAGGATCTGCATAATAAATTTTGCGCGGTATACTTCTTTATCACCGTCAAAGAAACTGATATAGATATGTTTTTTATTTCCTCTGACCAATACGATCCGCCCTTTCACGACAAGCGCCGTGCCGGGCTTGACAGCGATCTTATATTTGATATTTCCGACCTGCGTCGAAGCGAAAGGCACACCGGCCAGCGACTCGGCGAATGCAGCGGCTGCGCCATATAATTTTTCCGCAGCCACCACGCCGAGATTATCCGCCATCTCATCGCTGGTCTGAAAGAGACCCACGCCTTTGATACCGATATCCTTATCTAAGATCTGCAGCCCGCGCGCCTCCGGACTTCCTGCCACGAGGTGCTCCATACGGTCACGCATCTGTGGGATGCCAAGCGCCTGCCTGTCCAGCCGGATCGTAGCTCTTGATACAGAAAATTTCTCTGCCAGATCTCCATCTGTCAGACATGGATGTTGGCGGAGCAGGCTCTGTATCGCATCGCGTCTTTGGGTTTTATCCATTTTGAAATTTCTGCTCATTTTTATCACCTGCTGATAATACTATATCACAAGCAGTCAAGGATTGCACGAAGAAATTGAATAAGCAAAGAGCCTTTCTTTGGGACATATTCAGGAAATCATATTCCTTTCACATTCCTTAGATTTCCATCGATATCACGGGCAACTCACTGAATCCGCAGATTAAAATTTCATTTGTTTTAGCGATTTTCAAAAGATACTTTGGAAAGCATCTCCCTGATGAGCTTCTTTCCGAATCAGGGAAATCGCCCACATTTACTGACTTTTTTCGCCTCAGATTTTATCACCAGGTGATAATTCAAACGCACTGTGTAATTCGTTTGTTAAAAATTCAGGATTGTTTAAAAACTTATCCATTGACTTATTTCATCTCATGGCATAAACTACAGTAAATACAGGATACTTCATGCTTGCTATTTTGTCAAACATATCTGTGATACCGTATAGTTATTTAAAAGTGAGATTTGTAGAATATTTTAGGAGAAAATCACATGAAATTACCAGCATTACACATTGGCAACCTGACCGCTACCGTACCGATCGTACAGGGAGGCATGGGCATCGGCGTCAGCCTCTCAGGCCTCGCAAGTGCCGTAGCCAATGAAGGCGGCGTAGGTGTCATCTCTGCTGCCAACGTAGGCTTCAATGAACCAGACTTCAAAACAAATACAGTAAATGCCAACCTTCGCGCACTGAAATCCGAACTGCTGAAAGCCAGAGAAAAAGCAAAGACCGGCATCATCGGCGTGAACATCATGTCCAAAGGCCATCACTATGAAGACTATGCCCGCTGCGCAGCAGAAAACGGTGCAGACATCATCTTCTCCGGTGCGGGACTTCCTGCCGATCTCCCCGCCTGCGTGGAAGGCACAGACACCAAGATCGCCCCGATCATCGGCTCCCCGAAAGCAGCCCGCGTCATCCTGAAGCTGTGGGAACGCCACCATCACCGTACCGCTGACATGGTCGTCATCGAAGGCCCGAAAGCCGGCGGACATCTCGGCTACACCAGAGAACAGGTGAAAGAGCACGAGAGCGACGGCTATGAGAAGGAAATCAAAGAAATCCTTGCCGTTGTCAAAGAATTTGAAGAAAAATTCAAAAAGAAGATCCCCGTCATCTTCGGCGGCGGCGTCTTCGATAAGAAAGACATCGAGCACTACCTCTCCCTCGGTCTCTCCGGCGTGCAGATGGCGACCCGCTTCGTCGCCACCAAAGAATGCGACGCCGCTGACGAATTCAAACAGATGTATGTGAATGCCAAAGAGAGCGACGTCACCATCGTACAGAGCCCGGTCCACATGCCAGGCCGCGCACTCTTGAACCCCTTCGTCAAAGCCTTCACCGAGCACCGCATCCCGCCGCAGGGCTGCTTCCACTGCCTCAAGACCTGCGACCCGGCGACCACCCCCTACTGCATCACCATGGCCCTCATCCGCGCCGTCCACGGCGATGTAGACCACGGCCTCGTCTTCTGCGGTGCAAACGCCTATCGCATCGATAAGATCACGACCGTCCATGAGCTCATCCAGGAACTGACACAGGACTAATCGCTGGCGACTGGTGACTAGGGACTAGACATCAGACATTAGACTTTAGACATGATAAAACGCTATCCACATTTTCGTGGATAGCGTTTTTTGTTATGAGGTTATGTGGTAAGACACCGATCAATTGATTTCCGAATCAAGTAAGGAGTGAACGCGGGTCATCCACCAGTATAGGATTGCAATACATCTGCCTTATTTATCTGCCTCATCTATCTGTTATCTGCCACATTTCATGCTAAAATGTGGCAGATAACAGATAGATGAGGCAGATCTTTATGCGGACATTTAACTACTCGCAGGAAATACAAAATTTACTGACACCTGAAATCGTCCAGCTTCTCACCTGTATCCATGAACACAAAGGACGACAGGATTTATTTCTGGAGGCGAATACAGACGAACTGAAAGCGCTGGTAGACGTTGCCATGATCCAGAGTACAGGGGCTTCCAACCGTATCGAGGGAATCTTCACCAGTGACAAACGATTAGAAGCACTGGTCAGCAAAAAAGCTGAACCGCACAATCGATCTGAACAGGAAATTGCCGGATATCGTGAAGTACTCGCCTTGATTCATGAAAATCACGACTATATTTCCCCTGCCCCTAATGTCATCAGGCAGTTCCACCGAGATCTGTACTCTTACTCAACAGGAGCCATTGGAGGAGACTATAAAAACGCTGATAACGTCATTGCGGAAACAGATGCACAAGGACATCAAAGGGCTAGGTTTATTCTCGTTCCTGCTTTTCAGACAGCTGACGCTATGGATTCTTTATGTCAATCATTCCAGAATGTCTGGCAGGAAAACATCATAGATAAATTGCTGCTGACTCCCATGTTCATCCTGGATTTTCTCTGCATTCATCCATTCAATGACGGAAATGGACGGATGAGCCGACTTCTGACACTCCTTCTTTTATATCGTGCCGGCTACATCGTCGGAAAATACATCAGCTTGGAAATGCTGATTGAAAAAACGAAAATCACTTACTATGAAGCTCTTCAGGCCAGTTCTTTCGGTTGGCACGAAAATCAAAACACCTATGCTCCTTTTGTGAAATATTATTTGGGCATCATCATAAAAGCATATGATGAATTCGAAGACCGGATTCAATACTTGGTAGCCAAAAAGATTTCCAAGCCAGATCGTATCAAAGCCATCATCTCCCAAACACTAGGGAAAATCAACAAAAAGGATCTTATGGAACGCTGCCCGGATATCAGCCAGGGAACTATAGAACGCACTTTGTCCAGTCTGGTAAAAGAGGGCTATATCATCAAAGTCGGCTCTGGTCCAGCCACAGCATATATCCGCAAGCAATAAAAAAACAAGCAGGCTACACTATTTTGTGGCCTGCTTGTTTTTCCCCTTTCTTCCATTTCATAGCGGATGAAAGCATACAGCACCTGCCGTTCGCCGTATCCCAGCTTCATGACCGCTGACGGCAGCAGGTGATGCTCCCGGAACAGGAGATACATCGCCTGCACTTCGCCATCGGTCTGGATCATTTTTTTTACGGCTTTGTCCGCCTTTTCCTGGGTCGTATAGCCATTGAGTGAAGATCTTTGTCAGCCGCCGCTTCGGCTCCCGGGAGGATGGATTTCCTCTCTCCGAGAAATACCATCGTAAAAATTTTGGGTTTTACACGGTTTTCTTTATGATTCAAAAAAGATCCCTCTTCTTCTTTTCCTTCCCCATCGGGCAAGGGGGACCGCGCTTGCAGCGCTCGGGTACTGCCGTCAAAAGCAAAAATGAGGCAGACGCTTTTCGCGTCTGCCTCATCCTTTTTCATTCCGCTAGTCCCCTATCCGCCTCGCTGCGCTCGACCCTTCCTTTGGAAGGGGGAGACGAGCGCAACGAGGCGGGGTTGGCCACCCTAATCCCTAGCCACTAGCCACTAGTCACTCCAAATCTACGCTCCAAGCTCGATGGTCCCGGACTTCAGGTGGATGAACTCGCCGGTCGCTTTTTCCTTCCCGACTTCTTCTGCGATGCGCATGGTCTGTGCGTGGCAGGTGAAGAGGAATATCTGCTGGGTCTTACCGAGTTCCATGAGGAAGCGCAGGGTCTCACGCTGGCGCTCTTCGTCGAAGCGGACGAAGATGTCGTCCAAAACGACGGGGAGCGGCTCGAGCTGCTCTCCGAAGGAGAGCGCCATGGCGAGGCGAATGGCAAGGAAGACCTGATCGCCTGTACCGGAGGACCAGATCTTGGCCTCTTTCACGCGGTGCTCGCTGTCCACGATGCCGATATCTTTCCCGTCTTCGGAGATCTGAAGAGCGTACTTGCCTCTGGTCATAGCAGAGAGGAAAATATTCGCCTGCTTCATGATCTGCGGCTGGCGGCCGGACTCATAAGCGGCCTGCGCGCGGTTCAGGATTTCTTCTGTGTACATGTAGGTCAGCCATTCGGAGAGTGCATTGGCAAGCTCGGCTTCGATCTTTTCTTTTTTCTGCAGGGTATCGGTGATGGTATTATCTCCCGCCAGACGGAAGATCTCATTTTCCACCGCGCCCTGATTCTTCTGGAGCTCACCCAGTGACGCCGTCTCTTCTTTGATGTGTTTTTCAAGGTTCTGATGGGTTTCCATCCAGTCATCGTACTGTCCGCTTTCCAGGAAGTTCCAAAGGGACTGGAATTCTTCATCGCTGCCTGCATAGAGGCGCAGATCCTGCTTCACGGCCTCCCATTCCTTCGTCAGCTGGTCATGATGCTCGTGTGCATTCACCTTTTCCGCGAATTCTTCCGCATTTTTTGCATTGACCAGATGGAGAAGGGTATCCATCTCCCGCTGGCAGGAAGCCCAGCCGTCATCAAGCTTATCCATTTCCTTCCGGTATGCATCGTGCTGGTTGTTCTTTTCCTGAATGGACTGCCACGTCAGGCTGCGCGCATGCGTTTCCTCGTAAAGCTCCTGGATGCCGTCCGGATCGACGGTGTAGGGCATCTTCGTCTTCGAGATGATGCTCTCTGCACGGCGGCTGTAGGCATCGAGGCGCGCATCCATCTGCTCCAAGCGCAGGTCAAGGATCTTGCCCTTGCCTTCGGCGGAGTAGATCTTCTGCCACTGCTCCTGCAGAGCGGAGAGATTCTCTGCGCTGGTCTTGGGGAGCTTGTTTTTCGCGAGGAAGGCATCCCAGTCTTTGTCTGCTTTTTCCTTCTTTTCGCGAAGCAGCTTGCCTTCTTCTGTCCACTTCTGGTGTGCAAGCTGCTGCTTTCGTACCGTTTCCCGTTTCCAGGAGATGGCCTGCCGCTTTGCCTGGTCTTTATAGAAATCGGAGCGACGGCTCTGCATCAGGTTATGGAAGGCCTGCAGATCATCTATGTCTTCCGGCGCCTGCCCGGGGAATTTGCCAGCGATCTCTTTTCTCTCTTTCACAAGAGAGGCCAGTGAATCATTCCATTTCTCGAGGTCATTTCCCTTCTTATGGATGCTCTTATTATTGAATAGGAAGCAGAGAATCCCTAGCATGAGCCCGCCTGCTGCGCCATAGAGCGCCGC
>ULVD01001634.1_pt1 | contig 10120 bp, 8 predicted proteins | sample 1959101 | NCBI WGS metagenome assembly ULVD01 (sample SAMEA4835777, study PRJEB28245) | human gut metagenome | biome: gut microbiome; material: fecal sample | place: Denmark | collected 2008 | reverse complement strand
GAGCCGCTCAATGCGCTGCTTGCCGTGCCGGAAATGAAGGCGAAATTTCTCACGCGCGTGGCGGAAATTCTGGAAAAGCACTTCCAGTGGCCGGATGTCGAGGCGCACTTCAACGAGGTTATCGACGTATTGGAGCCGATTCTGCCGCGCCATATTGCGCGCTGGAAGAACATGAAGCTCAGCAACTGGCAGAAAAACATCAGCGCGACGGAGTATTACGCACGCGTGCGCCCGAAGAAGATTCCGGAAATGCTGCAAAAGGCAATGAAGCTGACCGATGAAGAAGTGGAGACATATTTCGGCGAAGTGCTGCGCCTGTTGGAAGAAACGAATACGAAGAAATAACTTGACGCATCCTCTCCCTTGACGGCGGGAGGGTGCTTTTTTGCGCTGTTCGCCTTTTCAAATGCAAACAGACGTGCTACAATGGCCGTACAATAGGACGGAAAAGGAGGTGTACTGATGGCGAGACGGCTGATTTTTCACTGTGACGGCAACAACTTTTTCGCTTCCTGCGAGTGCATAGAGCATCCTGAATGGCGGGATGTACCGATGGCGGTCGCTGGCGACCCGAAAGACCGCTGCGGCATCGTCGTGGCGAAGAACGAGCTGGCAAAGAAAGCGGGTGTCAAGACGACGGACACCATCTGGCAAGCGCGGCAGAAATGTCCAAACATCCTCTTCGTTCCGCCGCATCACGACGAATACGCGCGCGTGTCACGGCGCATGAATGCCATTTTCCGCGAATATACGGATTTCGTGGAGCCTGCTTCGATTGACGAATCGTATCTGGACATGACAGGCGCGCCGGGGTTCTACGGGCTGTCCCCGCGCGAACTGGCGGATTTGCTCCGGCGGCGCGTGCGAGAGGAAATCGGCATTACCATTTCCGTGGGCGTGTCGTTCTGCAAGGTGTTCGCGAAAATGGGCAGCGACTACCGTAAGCCGGACGCGACGACACTGATTTTCCGCGAGAACTATCAAGAAATGCTCTACCCGCTGCCCGTTGCGACGATGCTCTACGCCGGGCGCGCGTCCGTGCAGACGATGGCACGCCACGGCATCCGCACCATCGGCGAACTGGCGGCGCGTTCCCGCGCAGACTTAAGGAAGATGCTTGGCAAGTCCGGCGAGCAACTTTGGCTGTACGCGAACGGCTTGGATGACAGCCCGGTTCGGCGCTATGAGGACAGACAAGAAGTGAAGTCTGTCAGCCGCGGCATGACCTTTCGGCGCGATTTGGTCAACATGGAGGAAGTGCGCTGCGGTGTGTCCGTGCTGGTGGATGAAATCGCGGCGACACTGCGGCAAAGCGGGTTGAAAGGCAGCGTCATCAGCGTGACGCTCAAAGCGCCGACGCTGCACACCCTGTCCCACCAAGTTACCCTGCCGCACCCGACGTATTTGCAGCAGGAAATTCGCACGGTGACGATGCGGCTGATTACAGACCACTGGTCGGTTTCGGCGAAGTCGCCTGTTCGGTCGATCACTGTTGGCGTATCGCATCTGTCCGGTGAAAACGAGGCATATACGGAGCAGCTGAGCCTGTTTGATTTGTGTACTTCGGTCGGTAATGCAGAAAAAGAACCGACGGTCGGTCTGGAAAAACGGGAAAAAGTGGAGGCGGCAGTGGCAAAACTGCGGCAGCGCCTTGGCAACGATGCGGTGTCCCTTGGCTGTTACGATAACGATGAAATCGGCGTGCGGCAATATGGGAAAAAACGCTGAATTCGGTATGCTTGACAGCCAATTCAGGGCATATTATAATAGAACAAGCCGGTTCATTTTCCGGGTCTATTAGGAGGAAACGAAATGGGAGCAATGCCCGCAAGCCGCTATGCTTTTGGGTCAGTGCCGTGGTACAGCGTGCTGATTGTCAGCGCGATTGTGATTGGTCTTTCCCTGTGCGGTCACGAACAGAAGCGGCTGAAACTGCCCGCTGATTTGGCGATTGACCTCGCGCTGTGTCTGATTCCGTCTGCCATTGTCGGTGCGCGCCTGTACTACGTCGCGTTCTCGTGGGACGTGTTTGCCGCCGACCCGCTGCGGATTCTGCGCATCTGGGAGGGCGGACTCGCCATCTACGGCGGCATCCTTGGCGGAGCGATTGCGCTGCTGCTTTTCTGTGCCGTGCGGCACATGCCGCTGCTTCAGTTAGCGGACATTCTTGTTCCGGCGCTTGCGCTGGGGCAAGGCATCGGGCGCTGGGGCAACTACTTCAATATGGAGGCCTACGGGCGGCTGATTACGAATCCGCAGTGGCAGTTTTTCCCGGCTGCGGTGCTGATTCCGGTCGATTCAGGCTACGAGTGGCATATGGCGACGTTCTTCTATGAATCGTGCGTCGATGTGCTGATTTTCCTCGTCCTGTGGTTCGGCGTGCGGAAGCGCAAGCGGTGGAACGGGCAACTGCTGGCAGTCTACATGCTCATGTACGGCATCGGGCGCGCGGTCATCGAGGGGCTGCGGATGGACAGCCTGTATTCCGGCAGCATTCGCATCAGCCAGATTGTCAGCATCACGCTCGCGGCGGTCGGGCTGATTTGGCTGCTGATTGGCACATTCGCGCGGAAAAATCCGCAGAGAGAGGGATAACTATGCCGACGACACCAGCGAAGAACCTGCTCTACCGCGCGGCGCTGCCGATTCTGGCACCGCACAGCCGCGGGCAGATGACGCACCACGTATTCGGGCATCCGCTGACGAGTCTGCCGAACTATGAACGGATTCTGGCGAAGCACCATGTGTTCGGCGCGTCGCTGCTGCTGCAGGATGGGGCGAATTGCGCTCTCTGCAACACATCAACGGCGAAACCGGAGCATCTGGCGCAGGAGAACACGCGCTACCGCGTCGCATCGATCACGAAGATGGCGACGGCACTCGTGACGCTCCGCTGCATTGACAACGGACTGTTTTCGCTGGACAGCGAGGCAGCTTCCCTATTGCCGGACGGCGAAAAAGCCCCTGCGCTCTCCGGCGTAACCGTGCGGCATTTGCTTTGCCACACGTCGGGTCTGCGTGATCTGCCGATACTGGACGATTGCCTGAAAGAGGGCAAGCCGTATACCGAACTGCTGCGTCAGCCGGAGATTCGCGCCTGTGCGCCCGGTCAGCAGCTGATTTATTCCAACTTCGGCTTTGGGCTGCTGGGATGCATTCTGGAACAGCAGACGGGACTGTGTATTGAGCCGCTGTTTCAGGAAATGCTGTTCCGTCCGCTGCACATGCGCGCGACGCTCGATGCTTCTATGCTGAACGAGGCGGAAATCATGCCGATTACGCGCGTGCTGCCTTATCGCGCGGGTCAGGAGCTTCGCGTGACGGCGCTGGGGCGTCATCCGCTGCAAAAGCCGAATCCGCTATGCCATTACGGGCATACGGCAGGAGCAATGTATACCGACGGTCGGTCTGTTTTGCAGATGCTGACGCTCATTCATCAGCGCGGCACAATGGACGAAACGCGTCTTATCGGCGAAAGCCTCATGCAGGAAATGACGCACCGGCAGTCCGCAACCTCGACGCGCACCTACGGGCTGGGGCTGGTCATCCTCAATCGCCCGGAGATTTCGCCGCGCCAGCTGCTGGGGCATCAAGGATTCGCATATGGCTGCGTGGACGGCGCGTTCATCGAGGAAGAAACGGGACGCGCCGTCGTGTTCCTCAACGGCGGCGCAAGCGAGGCACGAACTGGGCGGCTGGGGCTGGTCAACCGTGATGTGCTGCAATGGGCGCTGAAACAGGAGATGCCATCATGGACATAATCACGCGTATCACCCGTCAGCGCGGCAAAATGCAGATTGTCATCAGTGAGCAGGAGACGATCGTCGTACCGCTTTCGCTCTTCCGCGAGCGGCCGCTGACGGAGGGTCAGCCCATCAATCTGGAAGAATACGACAATTGGCTGATGGTGCGGCAATATCGTCATGCGCTGGATCGGGCAGTTGCCTGCCTTGCGGCACGAGCGCACAGCAAGCATGAAATCGAACAGAAACTGCTGCAGGTCGGCTATCGTCCCTGCACGGTGGAAATGGTGCTGTACAAACTGGAGCGTGAGCATTTGCTCAACGATGCGGACTTTGCGCGGCAATGGGTAGAGGCGCGTTCGGGGCGCAAGCTGGGACGCAGCCGCATTGCGCAAGAACTGCGGCGCAAGGGTATCGATGCGGATGAGGCAGAGGAAGCCCTATCCGCGATTGGCGAGGATGCCCAGCTGACGGACGCGATTGCACTGGCGGAAAAGGCAGCGGCGCGCGCGAAGTCTGACGAGGATCCGCGCAAGACGTATCAGCGCATTGCGGCGATGCTGGCGCGGCGCGGCTTCCGCTGGGACATCACGAAAGAGGCGTTGGCGCAGGTGCTGCAGGCGGATTGACACTTGACACGGAAGCCATTCCCTGATATAATGAGAACATCTTGTGGAAAACGCGAAAGGGAGGTAAACACGGTAGAAAATCAGGAGTCGATTTACGAGGAGAAGCAGGGCAATCTGCTGACCGGCATTCTCGGCGCCCTCTTGGGTGCGCTCATCGGTACGGCGCTGTGGGTGCTGGTCGGCGTATGGGGCTACATCGCGGGCATCGTTGCGTGGCTGACAGCATTCTTGGCGGGCAAGGGCTATGATCTGCTGCACGGTCGGCCCGGCAAGGCGAAGGCCATCACGATTATCGTAATGCTGATTCTGTCGATTTGCGTCGGCACGGTGGGAACGGCAACAGTAATCATAGTGCAAAGCTACAATCAGCAGATTTCGGAAATGAACACGTTTGAACAGGCTCGGATTCAGAAGTATGGCCCGACGGTTGAAGAGTATGTGCAAAGCATGTTCATGGAGCAGGACATCCAAACGGAGATCGTGAAGAATCTCGCAGTGGGGATGCTGTTCGGCGCGCTGGGCGCGTACCCGATTGTGCTGGGCAACCGCCGCAAGAAGCAGAGGCAGGATACCGTCCAGCCGTATGAGGCGGCGGATGGCGCACCGAAATCAACGGAAAACGCAGATGACACGGACAGGCATCTGGATGCCTAATCACATAAAGCAATCGCCGTATCGGAAAATCAATCCGGTGCGGCGATTTTTTGCGTTTATGTTTTTTTGCGGGTGCAGCGGGCAAACTCCGCCGCCAATGCAGCGTTGATTTCTCGAACGGCGGTTTCGTCCGGCTTGACCGCCTCGCGGTCATAGGTGAAAATGCCGTTGATTTCCTCCTCCACGTCGCTGACCTGCGTGTACACCAGCGCGGACAGCCCCTTTTGCAGCTGCGGCAGTACCGTTTCCAGCTGCAATTGGCGATAGCGCGCGGTTAAATCCTCCCGACTTTCCGCTGTGCCATAGCCATACGACTTCTCGTGCGTGCAGTGGCCGGGCATGGGGTACGCAATGCCGCCGTACTCCGTCAGCGCCGTTACGCGCCGATGCTTCCGCACTTTCAGCGGATAGAAATAGTTGTGCATGGAGTACACATCGCCGCCGCCTTGGTCAAACCAGCCGCTCGCTTGGTCAATCAGGCGCGTCGCATCCATCCGGCGGAGAATCTCCGTCACCTGACGTGCGTTGAACTGCCCCCAGCCTTCGTTGAACGGCACCCACAGCGCAATACACGGATGATGGTACAGCGTATTCACCGTGTCCGACATTTCGCGGAGGAAAAGCGTCCGGCTTGCTTCATTTGGGCGCGACAACAGATGCCGGAACAGCCCGACATCTGGGAAATGCCGCAGAATCGGCAGCAGCACGTTCGCCAAGTACGTCACATACCACGACTTCATGGGTGTGCCGCCGCTGACGAAATCCTGCCAGACAATCAGCCCCAGCCGGTCACAGTGATAATACCAGCGCTGCGGCTCGATTTTTGCGTGCTTGCGCAGGAGGTTGAAGCCCAGTGCCTTCACGCGCTGCAATTCGTTCACCACTGCTTCGTCCGACGGCGGCGTGTACAGTCCCTCCACCCAGTAGCCCTGATCCAACAGGCCGTTGAGCAGAATCGGCTGACCGTTCAGGCAGAAGCGAGGAATGCCGCGCGCATCCGGCTGACACGTCCACTGCCGCATGGCAAAGTAGCTTGTCACCGTTTCTTCCGGCAGCGAAATTTCCACATCGTAGAGGAACGGATCGTCCGGCGACCAGCAGTGCAGCGCCTCTTCCGGCAGCTTCAGGGTAACACTCGCCTGATGATGAACTGCCGTGTTCCGCGCCAAGGCGACTTCCCTGCCGTCTGCGGTCACGCGAAAGGACACAAGGCAGTCGGAACTGACAGAGACGGCAAAACGAACCGTGCGCGTCGGCACGTCCGGCGTAATCGTCAGCGCCTGCACATAGCAGTCCGGCACGCGCTCCAGCCAGACGGTCTGCCAAATGCCGCTCTGCGCGGGATAGAACATGCCGCCGGGGGTCAGTTTCTGCTTGCCGCGCGCCTGAATGCCGCAGTCGGACGCATCCTGCACGGCGACATGCAGCGTATTTTCGCCGTCCCGCAAATAGTCGGTGATATCCAGCGAAAACGGCCAGTAGCCGCCGCTGTGCCGCCCGACCTCCCGATGATTGACGAGAATCACGCAGTCATTGTCCACCGCGCCGAAATGCAGCAGCACGCGCCCGTCATCCCCATCCGGCGGCGTAAACATGCGCTGATAGTGCAGCCACTGATTCGGCTGAAGCGTCCGCCGAACGCCCGAAGCTGCCGTCTCCGGCGAATACGGCACAAGGATTTCGCCGTCCCACGCATGGGGCAGGGCTTCATCCGCCGTAATGGCGTACGACCACAAACCGTTGAGGTTCAGGAAGCTGTCTCGGCGCAGCGCCGGACGCGGATATTCCGGGAAAGGAATCACGAGCGTCTCCCCTTTCGATTGTTTATGACCATTGTAGCACATCCGCCAGAAAAATGAAAGAGCGGAAATCGACCTTCCCCCTTGACAGAAAAGCGCGAAACACCTACAATGAACAGGACGGTTTCTTTATCGAAGCGACCGAAAAGGAGTTGAATTTTGATGATGAAATATGTATTTGTGACCGGCGGCGTTGTTTCTTCGCTGGGCAAGGGTACAACGGCGGCATCCCTGGGGCGGCTGCTGAAGGCACGCGGCTACAAGGTCGCGATGCAAAAGTGCGACACCTACTATAACTTCAATCCGGCGCTGCTGTCCCCTTTGCAGCACGGCGAAAATTTCATTACGGAGGACGGAGTGGCAGCCGACCTTGACTTAGGGCACTACGAGCGCTTTATCGACGAGTCGCTCAAGGGTGAAGCAAGCATCACCACCGGCAAGATTCACACTGCCCTGGTGGAGCGCGAGCTGCGCGGCGAATACCACGGCGCGACGATTACAGTCGTGCCGCATGTGACGAATGAAATCAAGCACCGCATCATCACGGCGGCGGAAAACTCCGGCGCGGACATTGCGATTATCGAGATCGGCGGTGTGGCGGGCGATATCGAGTCCTCCCCGTATCTGGAGGCGATTCGCCAGCTGAAATGGGAGCTGGGCGCGGGCAACACATGCTTCATCCATGTGGCGCTGATGCCGTATTTGTCCGTTGCGGGCGAAATGAAAACGAAGCCGACGCAGCACTCTGTCAAGGCTCTGCGCGCCATCGGCATTCAGCCGGATGTTATCGTCTGCCGCACAGAGGTGAACATCAGCCAGTCCGCGAAGGACAAAATCGCGCTGTTCTGCAATGTGCCGGTGGGCAACGTCGTGCAGAACCGGGATGCGTCCACGCTGTTTGAAGTGCCGCTGAATCTGGAAAAAGAAGGTTTGGCGGGCATGGTGCTGAAAACGCTGAAGCTTGACAATCCCCCGGCGGATTTGACCGAGTGGACGAACATGGTTGCCCGATATGACGCGCCGACGCAGGAGGTGCATATCGCGCTGGTCGGCAAGTACGTTGCCGTGCATGATGCATACCTGTCTGTGCACGAAGCGCTTGTCCATGCAGGCATCGCGAACCTCGCGGCGGTGTATGTGGACTATATCTCCTCGGACGAGCTGACGGAAGCGAACGCCGCGGAACGGCTGGGCAGCTATCACGGCATCATCCTCCCCGGCGGCTTCGGGCACCGTGGTGCGGAGGGGATGATGGCGGCGGCGAACTTCGCGCGCACGAAGGGTATCCCCTGCCTGATGATTGGCTACGGAATGCAGCTTGGCGTGGTGGAAGCAGTTCGGTCGCTTTTGTCGCTGCCAGACGCGAACTCGACGGAAGTCAATCGGCTGGCAAACCCGGCGGTGGTAGCGATTCCGCGCGACCGCGTGGACGAGAACGATGGCCGACAGAATGCGCGCATGGGCGGCATGGACGTCGTGCTGACCGAGGGCAGCCGCACCGCGGCCATCTACGGTCTGACGATGGTGCACGAGCGCCACGGCAACCGTTACGAGGTGGATGATGCGTTCCTTGCGCCGCTGCACGAGGTCGGCGTGGATTTCGTCGGCTTCAGCGCGGACGGAAATTACCCGGAGGTATTCGAGATTCCGGCGCATCCGTTCTATATCGGCACAATTTATCATCCGGAGTTCCTTTCCCGCCCCAACAAGGCGCATCCGCTGTTCGCAGCGTTCATCGGCGCAGCGGCGGCGCATCAGGCATAAGGAGGCTGACATATGGCCAATGCGATTCTCATCCCCGGCAAAGAAAAACGGGTCTACGGCGGACATCCGTGGGTGTTCCGCAGCGATATTGCGCGCGTCGAGGGCGATTTCACCCCCGGCGACATCGTATCGGTATATTCCAGCAAGGGCAAATTTCTGGCGAAGGCGTTTTACAATCCGCAGAGCCAGATTTCCCTGCGCATCATGAGCCTGCACGACGAGCCGATTGACCGCGCGTTCATCTTCCGCCGTGTCAAGGAAGCTGTTGATTACCGGCGCACGTTCGCGGACTTGCGCTCCTGCCGATTGATTTTCGCGGAGAGCGACCGCCTGCCCGCGCTGATTGTGGACAGTTTTGGCGATGTGCTGGTGCTGCAATGCCTGGCGCTGGGCATGGAGCGCTTCAAGCAGGATGTGGTGGACGCGCTGGTGGAAGAAGTGCATCCACAGGGCATCTATGAACGCAGCGACGTGCCGGTTCGCCGCTTGGAGGGCTTGGAGCAGCTGACAGGCGTGATGTACGGCACAGTTCCCGACCGCGTGGAGATGGTGGAGAACGGCGTACACTTCTGGGTGGATGTCAAGGAAGGGCAGAAGACGGGTTTCTTCCTCGATCAAAAGGAGAACCGCGCCGCGATTGCGCCATTCGTCAAGGACAAGACCGTACTGGACTGTTTCACGCACACGGGCAGTTTCGCGCTTCATGCGGGGCATTATGGCGCGAAGGAAGTCACGGGCGTGGATATTTCCGCTTTCGCCTGCGAATTCGCGACGGAAAACGCTCGCCTGAACGGGCTGGAGAATGTCGTCCACTTCGTCGAAGCAAATGCGTTTGACCTGCTGGCGGAGCAGAGCCGCGCGGGTGTCAAGTATGACGTGGTGATTCTCGACCCGCCCGCATTCACCAAGACGCGCAGCGCCATCGAAGCGGCGACGCGGGGTTACAAAGAAATCAACCTGCGTGCAATGAAGATGGTCAAGCCCGGCGGCTACCTGATTACCTGCTCCTGTTCGCAGCACATTCTGCCGGATGCGTTCATGCATATTGTCCGCGATGCGGCGCACGATGCGCATGTGCAGCTGCGTCAGGTCGAGTACCGCACGCAGGGGCGCGACCATCCGATTCTGCCTGCCGCGCCGGAAACGCAGTACCTCAAATGCGGCATCTTCCAGATTTTTGATTAATACTATTTCCAAATTCACCTGCGCCATCTGCTTGCGTCTTTTCCGCTCTGGCGTCCGGTCGTTCCATTTAGCGTAGCGCTGCTACGCTGCATTTCACTCCCGTTAGCCAGAACGAAAAACTCGCGGCGCATCTTGGCGCATTCTCATTTTGAAATAGTATGAGGTGCAAAACGATGAAACTGATGTTTGTCCGCCATGCTGAACCAGACTACAAGCACGATTCGCTGACCTTGAAAGGGCGTCGGGAGGCGCAGCTGCTGTCGCTTCGGCTGGCGAAACTCGACGTGCGGGACTTCTACGCCTCCCCGCTGGGGCGTGCGCAGGAAACCGCGCGGTACACCTTGGA
>ULVD01025203.1_pt1 | contig 10127 bp, 6 predicted proteins | sample 1959101 | NCBI WGS metagenome assembly ULVD01 (sample SAMEA4835777, study PRJEB28245) | human gut metagenome | biome: gut microbiome; material: fecal sample | place: Denmark | collected 2008 | reverse complement strand
CCGCCATATTGCTTCCCCGACGCGTGATTCGCACCGGCTACTGCCAAACGCTTATACAGTATAGCAAACTATACGACGTTTGTCAACAAAAAAATCGATGTTTTCGGTGCTGTTTGTAAAAAATTTAATTCAGTTTGTTTGCAATATATTCGGCAATATGCAAACTTACGTCGTCGCCTGTGCCTGCCAGCGTGGACAAAAAGTGCGGATTACTGTTAACCTCGCACACGTACGGTTGGTCGTCCTTGCCAAGCAGTATGTCAACGCCTGCAAAGTCCAGCCCGAGCGTTTTGCATGCGTCAACGGCAACCTGCGCCTGCGTGGCGGTGTAGTCAAATTTTGTACCTACGCCGCCGTTGCTGATGTTACTGCGGAAGTCGTGTTGGTTGTGCCGCAGCATTGCAGACGTCACTTTGTCGCCAACAACGTTAAAACGCACGTCGATGCCGGGATGCGCGCCGATGTATTGCTGCATTAAAAAGTCTTTCCATCCAATGCCCTTCACGATGTCAGCGGCTTGGTCAACGTTGTGCGCCAGATACACCTGCTGTCCGTACGAGCCGTAGGCTTCTTTGATTACCATAGGCAATCCGAGAGTCCCGGCGGCGCGCTCAACAAACGTAAGGTTGTTGTAGCCTACCCCCTCAAACGTCTTGGGCGCGGCAATTGTCAGCGGCATTGGCACTTTGTCGCAAAGGGCTTCCGCGGTCAATATTTTGTTGTCGCAAAGCTCTATTGCGTGTGCGTTGTTGAATACGGGCAAGCCTGCCTTTTCCAACATGCGTGCGCAAACGACATCTTTGTCCCAAAAAATTACAAAGTCGGGCAGGGTTGTCGGTTTTGCGCCGAAGGGCAACAAAATGTCGGCGGTAGTGCGCACGTCAAGCCGCATTCCGAATTTCGCGCAACTGCGCTCGAGCATGTCGTATATATCGTTTAATTTGCCGTTTTTGTAAAAGGCGTTTACCACAAGCCAACCTTGCATACGTCACCTCACTGTAACTACTATATTGTACCCGAATTTGCCGCAAAGCGCAAATGTTTGCAAATAAAAACACTTGCCGGGTTTAACTGTTGCGGTAAGTGTTTTTAATGTACGTATGTGGTTTTTGCTTACAAATACGCAAAATCAGTCTTTCTTTTGTGCTTGCAACAGTTCCACGATTTCGCTGAGCAGTTCCTGTTCGGTCTTGGGCGCGTTTGCTGCGGCTTCTTCTGCGGCAAGGCGTGCAGCCTCGGCGATTTCGGCACGTTTGGTGTCTTCAAGTTCGTGGATTTCCTTCCAACTTTTGCCTTCCTTGCGGAATGCGCGCAGTTCCTGTCTGGTGAAGGGTGAAGTTTTCTTCGCCTTTTGCAAACCGTCGTTGGCAAGGTTGATTGCCTTGATGATTACAAACAGCACAAATGCGATAAGCAGGAAGTCAAGGATTGCCTGAATAAAGTTACCGTAGTTCCACAAAATTGCTTCGGGGTTCAGCACCTCGGTGTTTGTGGACTTGTCAAGTACATACTTGGGTACGTTGTTAAGTACAATGCTCATGCCAGCAACGCCGCCTTTTACGCCAAACAAGCCGAAAATGGCTGTGATGAGAGGCATGATGATGTCGTTTACCATGCTGGACGTAATTTTGCTGAATGCGCCGCCGATGATAACGCCGACAGCCAGGTCGATTACGTTGCCGCGCTGAATAAATTTCTTAAACTCGGCAAAAAACTTTTTCATCTCGATTTATCTCCTTTGTAATTGTGTCAAAAATTATAACACTATATTCAGATATTTGCAAGACTTTTGCTGCTTTTGTTGACAACAAAAAATGGCAGTGCTACAATAAATTTTGCGACGAATCATTACTGCAGATTACGTCGCAACAACATTTACAAGGAGAATATACCAATGCAGCGAAAAGGATTTAAGCAACGTGCAAAGGACTTGTGGAATTATTTTTCCACATACGAAAAGATTTGGTTTCTGTCCATATTGGTATTAGCGATAGCTTTTACCTTTATCTTCCCGGAAACGGACGACGGCTATTTTACAGTAACTTTTGACAAGACGGCATACGCAACTGCCGAAGGTAGTTACGACACGCTTGTTTTTGAAGGGACTACAGGCGAATTTACTCTTAAAACTGTAAAAATTAACGGTGAAACGGTAAAACTGCCCTATGCGGAGTTCAGTATCGAAGAGGGCGTACCCGATACGCTTAAAGTAAAATTGCCCGTGGCTGTCACCAAGGACGACGAAATAGCGTTTACCGAGTGCTGGCAGGACAGCGACGAAGGCGAGTGGCATGTAGCCCTTGTAAACGGGGAAAGCGGTGCTGCATTGTTTGAAACGACGGTCGATCTTACCGACGGCGCAAGCAGCGGCCTGTACACTGCCGAGGAAAAATCCGACTACATCGTTCCCGTTGTCGTAATCACAATCTGCTACCTTCTGGACGTAGTGCTTAACATCTCTTGCGAACTGCTTATTTCTAAACAAAGCAAGTGGAACTTCATCGTTTCGCTTGGCGTGGAAGTTGTTGAAATTCTGGTCTGCATTTTCTGCGCTTACCGTTTTGCTACAATGGCGACGACACTGTTGTTCTGGATTCCCTGCGACATCATCAGTTTTGTCATGTGGAATCGTCACCCCGACGAGCAGAAAGAGGAAGTTACTATTGTCAAAAAACTCACTCCGATGCAGGACGTGCTTATCGTACTGGGCATCATTGTGTGGACCGTCGGCGTAGGATACCTGCTTACTTTCATCGAAGTGGAGGGCGGTATTTTTGCCACCAACAGCACCCTCAAAAACATTGCCTGCTACCTGGATGCGTGCGCCTCTGCGGTGGGTATTGCCAACGGCTTGCTTATTTTGTTCCGTTACCGCGAGCAGTGGATTGCCTGGTACATCAGCGCAATTATCGAAACGGTAATCAACATCATGGCTGGACAGTGGATTTTGCTTGTGCTTAAGGCAGGCTACCTCACCAATACTACCTACGGCTACATCAAGTGGACTCAGTACATCAAACAGCACAATGCTGCAATCGCAAACAAGCAAAACGTGCAAACCGAAGCAACAACGGAACCTGCCGTGGCTGCGACAAATACATCCGACAAACAATAAAAGTAGTCACGGGCGGCGTTAACTCTGCGGCTATGCGTTGCAGGTGTGCAATTTGACTATACGCGGGTGAGTTTCGAAGACATTTACGCGAAAATACTCAGTGCGTAAAACGTATTTCGATACAGCCGCAAAACAACGTGTATCGCGTTTAATTGATTGTGACTGATTGAACAATCAGCGACTGCGGAACAACAAAAAAACAAAAAAAACAGCGACCTTTGGCAAAACACCATTGGTCGCTGTTTTTCGTATACGTATTAAGTTTTTCGCAACAAAATGCACGGTAAACCGCTGTAAAATATTAAATTGGCGGTGCAAACTATAAGAAATTTTTTTGCCTTTTTACCTTTGTCAAAAGACATATCGGCAGAACCGACGGCAGATGGCATGTGTAGCTTTTCCTACCGGAAATGCGCCTTGGCGGTCGCTCAAAATCTTATCCGTGCGTACGGTAAACGTCATTCCGGGGCTTAGTAGTTGGCTTCGCTTATTTCAAAGTAACTTTGCGGATGGTTGCAGGTGGGGCAAACTTCGGGGGCTTTGGTGCCGATGACGATGTGTCCGCAATTACGACATTCCCAGATTTTTACTTCGCTCTTTTCAAATACCGTTGCAGTTTCGATGTTGCCGAGCAACGCGCGGTATCTTTCTTCGTGGTGCTTCTCGATTGCCGCTACCAGGCGGAATTTGCGTGCAAGTTCGTCAAAACCTTCCTCTTCGGCGGTTTTGGCAAAGTCGGCGTACATGTCCGTCCATTCGTAGTTTTCGCCTGCTGCGGCGGCAGCAAGGTTTTCGGCCGTGTCGCCTATGCCTGCCAGCTCCTTAAACCACATTTTTGCGTGTTCTTTTTCGTTTTCTGCCGTTTTCAGAAAGATAGCGGCAATCTGTTCGTAGCCTTCTTTTTTGGCGACGGACGCAAAGTAGGTGTACTTGTTGCGCGCCTGCGACTCGCCCGAAAATGCGGCGTGAAGATTCTGTTCGGTTTTCGTTCCTGCGTATTTGTTTGCCATGGTGGTTTCTCCTTATGAGTATTTTTGTCATTGCCGATAATTTTTGCCGTTGCGACCGACGGAAATCAGACGGACGTTGGGCATTTATTTATCATTACTATTATAGGTTAATTTTTGCCCGAAGTCAATAGCGATATACTGCGGTTATGCGCGTTTTTTGATTAAGGGACATCGTGTCGTTGTTCGGACACGAAATGAAAAAGAAGGCTAAAAAGCAAAATTCTACCATGTTTTTATCCTATTATTTCGATTGATTTTTTTTTGATTTTTCGAATAAGGAAGCAAATAAATGCATTTAATGGCGAACATTTGCGGCAAAATTTTTTTATTGGCAAAAAGTCTTGAAATTGTGTTCGGGGAGTTATATAATACCCTGTGCCAAGAAGAACGAGAGGAATATTGTTTACGTAACTTGAACGTTCAAGTAAAGCAAAAGTGACAAATCTTTATCGTTCAAGTTGTATCACATCCGTGTGGAGTGATTACAAACAAAAATTTTGTCAGGCGTGTCGTTTTTTGGTAAGGCATGCCGCGGAGTTGTCGTGAATCTGATTAAAACGGAAATTACAAACATCGGCGATCCGTTCCTGCTGAATGACGACGGTACGTACTACATGTACGCAACCAGTGCAGGTGACGGTTTTCTCGTGTGGAAAGGTACCGAACTTTCAAATCTTACGCTTGTGGGGCATTGCATGACCAAGCCCGACACGTATGGCGAAAATTGCTTCTGGGCACCGGAAGTGGTGAAACGTGTCGACGGCAAATACGTCATGCATTACACGGCTCGCCTTGAGGGGCGCGGACAGCGTTGCGGCGTTGCCGTTGCAGACGACCCCTGCGGACCGTTTGTCGATGTGTATCACGGCAAGCCGATGTTTGACTACGGTTACCAGGTGATTGACGCCACGGTGTTTGCCGACGACGACGGACAACATTACATATACTACGTGCGCGACTGCTGGGACAACGTCGTTGACGGCGTGCACACAAGCCAGATTTACGGCGCACAACTCGACGATACACTTACAAAGATTACAAGCGAGCCTGTGCTGATTGCCACACCGCAGAAACCGTGGGAATGCCACAAAGTGCCTGCTCCCTGCATGTGCGACGTCGATCGCTACATCATGGAAGGCATGAAGGTGGAATTTTTGTGGAACGAAGCACCCTACGTAATCAAGCGCGACGGCAAGTACCTGCTGACATACAGTTTCAATTGCTTTGACAGCCGTTACTACGGCATAGGGCTTGCAAAGTCCGATAAGCCGCTCGGCGAGTTTGTAAAGTGCGACGAACCGCTGTTGCAAATCAACGACGGCGATATCTGCGGCGTAGGTCACTCGGCGTTTTTCAACGATAAAAACGGCAAACTGACCCTTGTTGCGCATTGTCACGCCGACTACGCTCACCCGGACGGCAACCGCCGCGTTGTGTTCTGTGACGGCGAAGAACTGCTTGCAAAGGTAAGGTAGGCAAACACACTGTGCGACTACGCTCGACATTCATCGGGACAAAACACACGCAAAATACGTTGTAGTAGTGTAATAAATTAACAGATACTACATCGCCGAAAAATAAAAAATTCTCATTTCATTACAAAAAAATTGCATTGCGTGGTTTGCAATGCACAAAATAAACAAGATACAGGAGGAAAATACCACATGAAAAGAAAGATTGGTATCGTTGCGCTTGCTCTGATGCTGGTCGCTGTCTTTGTGGGATTGGTCGCTTGTGACAACCCTGCAACGGACAACACAGCGTACACAATCACTGTCAAGGCAGCCGACAACGGTAAAGTCGCAGCCAACGCGAAATCCGCAACGGCAGGTACGGAAATCACCGTTACCGTGACGGCGAACACCGGTTACAAGGTGTCCGAAGTCAAGATGAACGGCACCGCACTCACCGTAACCGATGGCAAGGCAACATTCAAAATGCCTGCCGCAAACGTTGAAATTACAGCAACGTTCGTACTTGAAGAGCAACCGGCACCCGGTCAGCACAAAGTGACAGTTTCCACAGTTAAAGGTGGCGAAGTGTCCGCCGACAAGGCTGTTGCCGTCAAGGACGAAATCGTTACTCTTACGGTAAAGGCCGCATTCGGTTACACGCTTACCGACGTTAAACTGAACGGCGAAGTGCTTGTGGCAAAAGGCGGCGTGTACAGTTTCGCAATGCCCGACAGCGACGTTACCGTAACGGCGACATTCGCAACGGCCGCAAACGTCAGCACCGACGCCGCACCGCAAAACGCTACCGCAAGACTTACCAGCCGCGCAATGGCGGGCGCACTTGCAACTGCTGACGTGGTGCTTGCTTACACCGACAACGGACTTAGCCTCACGGCATACGTCACCGACAGCGTGGTAACTTCTTCCGACGGTGTAGGTCTGTACATCGGTCGCAACGCATACGCAGGCGGCTCAATCGGCAGCGACAACCTCGGCGTTGAATTGCTTGTTTCCGGCAGTAAGGTTTACAAAGTGACAAACGGCGCATATGCAGCCGACGCGGAAACCGCAATTGACGGCGCAACAATCGTTGCATGGGTGGTTGACGGCGAAGTTGTCGGTTACAAGGCGACGTTTGAAGTTCCCTACACAACCTTAGGCACCAACAAGGAAACGGCGGAAAACAACCTTACGGTACTTCCCGTACTTTCCAACAATGACCGCACGATGGCAAACGTCGCTGCATATGGCAACGGCGAAATCGGCAATGCCGACACGTATTACCTGCTTAAGGACGGCAAACTCAGCGACAACTACTATCTGTACGGCGCAGGCATGCTGGGTAAGGGTGACACCGCAATCGAAACGGGTCGCGGCTGGGACCTCACCGAGGACTATGCCGAAACGGACGTCAATTACGCCAACCGCAAAGCCGTACTCAACGGCAACGACGCCGACAACAACATAGTAATGTACCGCACCAAGGGCACCAGCCTGTATGCAAAGGCAACCTTCAAACTTACCGGTATGGGCAACACTTCGGAAAACTACGGTAAGTTCGGTCTTATGTTGTTTGACGGCGCAAGCCAAAATGGTGTATTCTTCTATGTAGATGCCGTAATCGGCAACGACACAACGCCCAAGGACATCGGCATGATCAGCGGCCGTTCGCTCGGTTACAACGTCGGACACGGCAGTTGGAGTGCAAGTTGGATCAGCCTTGCAGGCACGGGCGAAGCATTTGACCTTACTACAAAAACAATCACTCTCGGTCTGACGGCTCACGACGGCATGGTTTTCATGTGGCTGGGTGACAAACTTGTAGGTCAGACTGCGTTCGACGCTTCGGAAAACGCGGTAATGGGCTTCAAGAGCTTTGGCTACACAATGGAAGTTACCAACTACAGCGTAACAAACGACGTGACAAGCGACGAATTCCAAAGTCACGTAAAGGAAGTCAACCGTGAAGACCTTGACGTACTGTTCCTTGGCGACAGTTACATGGACTTCTGGAAGAATCTCGGCGGCGAAGACGGCATGGGTTGGAGATTGCAGACAGCAGCAATCGAAAAGAAAGCAAACATCGGCGTCGGCGGTACGCAAATCAACTATTGGACGGACAGCGTAACGCTTCTCGGCAAACTGTACAATCCTGAAAAGTTTGTGTTCCACATCGGTGTAAACGACATTGACGACGGCAGCACAACTGCAGAAACGGCATTCGACCGCTTCAAGAAAATGGTGACCGCCTACCACGAAGTATTCCCGACGGCGGAAATCTACTGGGTAAGCCTTATACACAACACGATGTTTGCAGCCAAGTGCGCAGAGTATGACAAGATGAACAAACTTGTCGAGGACTACGCAAAAGACCTTGCATGGCTTATCTACGTTGACGTAACGTCCGTGGGCGTAAACAGCGACGGCACGACGCGCGCCGACATGCTGTACGACGGATTGCATCTCAACAAGGAATGGGGCTATCCGCAATGGGGCAAACTTATCATGAAAGCAATCGGTTACCCGCAAAGCGCAGGTAACGACACCGTAGGCGACTACGACAGCACGCACGTAAGCAACGGCGCATGGAAGTACAACGAAGACGGCACCGTAACCAACGACGGCGAAGGCGCACAGGTACTGTGGCTCAAGGGTATGCAACCCTCTGCAAACTTCTACCTGACGGCAAACGTAACAAGCCCCAACAAGACCCTTGCCTCCGACGTGTGGACGAAGGTAGGTATGTTTGCGGCTAACAGCACTTACAAGGTGTTTGGCTACATTGATGTGGCTGACATCATTGCAGCGGCAGACCGCAGATTCGGTCAAATTGTTTACAGCCGCACGGCAACAAACGATTTCAACATCACCTGCGACGCAGGCTGGCAGTGGGACAAGCAAGGCGCCGGCAGCAGCACCGACATCCTTATCGAATCCACAACGGCTAAACTGGGTATCGCCAAGGTCGGCAACACGATGTACCTGTTTGTAAACGACAAACTTGTTTCTTCGCTGGTACTGGAAGGCACCGAGAACGACACCTTTATCGGCGGCGTGATGGGCTTCCACCGCAACATGACGGTGAGCAACGTTGCCGCAACCACAGGCACTGCCGACGAAATCGGCACAATGCTCGGTCTTAAAGCAGCCGACGGCGTTACTCTGGACGGCGTGGCAGACGAAAGCATCTGGACGGAAGAAGTACTGGGCAACACTCAGAACTTCGGCGCAAGAAGCGACGGCGGTCACTTCACAATTGCGGCAGTCAAGGGCAGCAACGGCGTTTACTTCTACGCAAACATATGGCACGTTTCTCCTCTCGGAACGAAACTTCGTAACGACGGCAACGACAACGATTGGTACGTGCATCTCAACATCGAGTTCCGTACAGGCTCAAACGGAAACGCTCAACGCGCAATCTGGTTTGACGCAAACAAAGCATACGGGCTTGGCGGCGTTGTCGCAGGCGACATCGTAACAACCAAGGACGGCAACCTCAACAAGACCTCGGTGGAATTCTTTATCCCGTACGTGTACTTTGACGGTTGCACAAGCGAAACAGAAGAACTGCCTGTTAAGGTTGCAGGTTGGGTGACAGACGGCGGTTACAACCCCGTTGACAACAATACAACTGTTTCTTCGCATGGTATTCGTTATCCCCACACCGTAACTGTAAATGAAGTTACCGGCGCAACGGTGGAAGTTGACAAGACGACGGCTCGCAAGGGCGACATTGTCAACATCGCTATTACGACCGAAGAAGGATTCGTAATAAAGAGCGTGCTTGTCAACGGCAAAGTAATCGAAGCGGTTGACGGTAAGTACAGTTTCGTAATGCCCGACGGCGACGTTACAATCACCGTAGAGTTCAAGGGCAGACTTAAGGTAGATGTAAGCGCAGTTTCCGACAAACTTACCGCCGACAACTACTCGCCGCTGGAAGGCGACACCGTAACGTTTGCTTCCGTTGCACCCTGGAACATCGTCAATCTGTACGTTGGCGGCAAAAAGGTCGAAGCAACCGACGGCGTTTACAAAGTGGTTGTAAACAGCGACATCACCGTTACCGCCGACTTCGGTATGGTTTATGGCAACAAGACCGACGGCGCAATCAAGACCGACGGCGTACTGGAAGAAGTCTACGGCGAAGAATTCTTTACACGCGTAAGCGGTGACAGAAGCATGTCCGTGCGCAGCGTAATCACCGACGACGGTATCTGGGTGTACACCGTTGCAAGAACGGCTACCAATCCGCAAAACGACAAAAACTTCTGGAACAACGTAAACTTCGAGTTTTACGTGGCAGGCATGAGATTTGCCGTAAACAACAGCAATCAGATTGTCACGCTTGCAAAAGACGATGCAAACCCCGTTGACGGTTACTATTACGAAATCGCAACCGTAAGCGGAAAGTACCAACACACAATCGAACTGTTTATTGCAAAGGAAACTCTCGGTACCGCATGGAACGCCGAAAGAATGCAACTTAACTACGCTTGGTGTATTGCAAATGAAAAAGCGCACGTAATCGATTGCAGTAATGCAAAA
>ULVD01043616.1_pt1 | contig 10139 bp, 6 predicted proteins | sample 1959101 | NCBI WGS metagenome assembly ULVD01 (sample SAMEA4835777, study PRJEB28245) | human gut metagenome | biome: gut microbiome; material: fecal sample | place: Denmark | collected 2008 | reverse complement strand
GCGCAGCGACGTTTTGTGGGGTGAAAGCCTTGCCGACTTGTTCAAGACAAGCATACGCCTAAGTGCCAAAACGATATTTAGGGTATAGACAACTCCATATAAAAGTGATATAATTTTATAATAATAGTTATGGGGTTTACAAAAGATGGCAAAATTGGTTCTTAATAATCCATCACCAGACGTATTAATGAAATCAATGCGATCCATTGGTTATAGTTTTAAGACGGCGATTGCAGACATTATTGACAATTCTATTTCTGCTCACGCAACAGAAATTAAAATTTACACCCCTATAAATGATAATTTATATATCGCATTCTATGACAATGGCGAAGGAATGGATAGGGATGAACTTTTGAATGCGATGAAATATGGATCTGACAAGGATTCATATAGCGAGACAGATTTAGGACGTTTTGGACTTGGCCTTAAATCCGCATCTCTGTCTCAATGCAAGAAGCTAACTGTAGTTTCAAAAAAAAGGAACGAAATAAATGCTTTTTGTTGGGATTTAGATAGTGTATTGACAACAAAAGCCTGGGATTGTTTGGAATTGGATCAAGAAGAGATTTTCGATCTTCCACAAATCCAAGTGTTAAAAGATTCAACTCAAGGGACGCTTGTTGTTTGGCAACATTTCGATATAGCATATAAAAAATCTAATGGACATGTTCAAGAAGCATTATCTGAAGAAGTTGAAGATGCCGAAAAGCATATCTCACTTGTCTTTCATAGATTTATTAATCGCCCATTCAATCCCTTAAAAATCTATATAAATGAAGACAGAATAAAAGGATTTGATCCATTTTTGGAAGATCATCCAAAAACAGATTCTCAAAAGCCTAGTATTCTTAAGTGTGAAGGCGTTGATATAAAAATTCAGCAATATATTTTGCCACATATGAACGATTTATCGAATGAAGATGTCGAAAAGCTTGGCGGCGATGAATTATTGAAAAATGGTCAGGGTTTTTATATTTACAGAAATGATAGATTGATAATTTATGGAACTTGGTTTAGATTGGCACCAAGTAATCTTAATTCTGAATTGTATAAATACGGACGAATAAAAGTTGATATACCTAATTCCCTAGATGAAATATGGGATATTGATATAAAAAAACAAAATGCTAGCATTCCAAGACAAATTTTAAATCAATTGAAAAAGGCCGTCATAAATGTTAGGGGTAGATCAAAAGATAAAAGCGCAAAAAGAACTCGTCTAACACTAGAAAAAGATGACAATAAGATTTGGAATAAGACCATTAACCGCGATTCAAAAGAGGTATTCTTTATCAATAGTGAATCTCAGTTTGTAAAGAATTTTATAGCTGATTTTGATGATAAAGATAAGGCTAAAATTATTCATTTCATAGAAATTTTATCTTCTTCTATCCCGTATGACGATATTTATAATTCTATATGCAATAGAGCGTTAGAACAACGGATTAGTCAAGATGGCATAGATTCCATTGTAATAATGGGCATAAATCAATTCAAGTATTTAAAAAAACTGACCCAAAAGCCGAATGATAAAGTTTTTGAGCTTCTCAAAACGTATCAGCCTTTTGATGATGAAAAAATATTCAATTTGGTTAAGGAGAGAATCGACAATGCCAAATAGAAACAATATATACGACATGTATTTATCTGATTTTGGATCTTTCAAAACTGCACAAGAATACATGAATCCCAATTTCATTACAACTGATGACACAATTAGAGAGTCTATCAAGGGAACTAGAGATAGATTTGTTTCTTTTATGCCACAAGTTGTTTTGTCGCAAGAAGAAGAAATTTTTGTTATAAATAAAATCAAATCGGTTTATTCTGTTTATCAAGAAGAAGGGTATGCGCTTCTTGGAGATTATGAACATGATTATGATTGGTATCAAAAGTTTTTGAATTCTGAAATATGCTCCACATATTATTGGGATAGATATAAAAATTATTTGAAAAACATAAAACATTTTCCGGTAGAAATTATTGATACGCTCGAAAATAAAACACTATTTAAGCTTATGTCCTATTTGGGCAATCCAAATGATGAATCGCGCTTTTCTGTAAGAGGCTTAGTCGTTGGTGATGTTCAGTCAGGTAAGACATCCAATTATTTAGGATTACTGACAAAAGCAGCGGATGCTGGGTATAGAGTGATTTTTATACTTACGGGAACGATAGAAAGCCTTAGGAAGCAAACTCAACAGCGTGTAGAAGAAGGCTTTATCGGGTGGGATACGGTAAACGCTATTCCTGTCGGCGTGGGAGCAAGCGATTCTATGCCAAAAGCATTTACTAGTAGAGCAAAAGATTTTACTGGAACTGACAATCAAAATACTACATATAAGCTTAGTAATTATTCGTCTGAGCCAATGATTTTTGTGTTGAAAAAGAATGTTTCTGTTTTGAAAAAGGTTTATTCATCTCTCAAAAACATCAATACAACAGCAACACAAACCAAGATTAATTATCCTGCTTTAATAATTGATGACGAAGCAGATAATGCCTCAATTAACACAAATAAAGCTGATGATGATCCAACAAAAATCAACAAATACATTAGAAATTTGCTCTCATTGTTTACGCGTAGCAGCTATGTAGGCTTTACGGCTACTCCATTTGCTAATGTCTTTATTAGCTATGATAAAAAAGATGAGATGTTAAATGATGATTTATTCCCAAGAGATTTTATTTATGCATTAAACTCTCCGAGTAATTATTGTGGAGCAAAAAAATATTTTGTAGAAAAAAACAACAATATCGAATTCATTAAAGATGCTAATGACGAGATTTTCCCCATGAGACACACAAAAGAGTGGGATGGAGACAGATTGTTTGGCTCTCTTTATGAAGCGATAAGAAGTTTTTTGTTGGCAAATGCAATTAGAGATATTCGCGATGTCAATAAAAACACTCATCGCTCAATGCTCATCAATATGTCGCGTTTTACAAAGGTTCAATCTTCAATAATGAATATCGTTGAAGAATATTTTAAAGAGGTTAAACGGAGTGTAAAACAGACTCATAAATTACCGGCAAGTGTTGCCTTGAGCAATCCTATAATTCAATCACTAAAGCAAACATTTGAGAATGAGTATACTAATTTAGAAGTAAATGTTGAAAAAATAACTTGGCAAAAAGTGTTTTCTCAACTTTACGATTCAATTTCAAAAATCAAAGTTGTGGTAGTCAATTCAAGCAAAAATTCATCTAAATTAAATTATGATGATGCAAAAGACGGGCTTAGAGTTATAGCTGTTGGCGGATTAGCATTATCTAGAGGTTTAACATTAGAAGGATTGATGACTAGCTATTTTTATAGAAACACAGCTACTTTTGATGTGTTAATGCAAATGGGTAGATGGTTTGGCTATAGAGAGGGCTATGCGGATTTGTGCCGTATTTGGCTCACTGAAACATCATATTATTACTATCGTTATATCTATTTGTCCACAGAAGCATTAAAAAGCGACATCAAAACAATGGGGCAGGAAAAAAGAAAACCTGAGGATTTTGGTATTCGTGTTATGAATGATTCGATAGAGCTGGGTATTACAGCTGCCAACAAAATGAGAAATACGCTGCAAAGAGTAGAAAAAACATTTTTTGGAAGCGTGTTCGAAACGCCATATATTGTTAGAGATTTGGATGCTGTTGAAAACAATATTGATAACACATTAGCGTTCTTGAAAAAATTATCAATGGAACAAAGAGATTATAGTATTACTCAGCACCCTTATTTTAGAGATGTCAACGTCGAAGATGTGAAAAAGCTGTTGTCTTCCCTAAATATTCCTAATGCTAACGCAACATATTTTGATAAAAAACAGATTTTGTCTCAAATGAAGCAAAATGCATCTAGCATATCGAAATTTGATGTTTTAATAATAGGCGGTAAAACCGTTGTTGGTGGAGTCCAAAATCCACATAGATTTAGACTTGACTCACTGGACATTAATATTCCATTGGTTGGAAGAAGTTTTGATATAAAGGATGATACGATTAGAATGAGCAAAAGCAGATTAAGACTTGGTGGTTCATCTGATACGCGTTATGGTCTTAGCGACGATCAAATTCCGCTAACCCATACAAAAGCACAAGATTATTTAATTGAGGACAGAAATCCTTTGCTTATCATTTATTTTATTAGGCCTACAAATGTTGCAGACGAAGCGGACTTCATATATAGTTTTGATAGCGACAATAACGATAAAAATGCTCAAAAAAAGCTAATAAAAGAATTAGGCACTCGCAAATACGGATATTTGGTTGGTTTTGGATTGGGTATCCCTCGCAAATTAGGTGTCTCGACAAAATCAACTATGTTTACTGTTAATAAGACGGTAAATTATTATGACAAAGACCATGATAATGAATCGGAGGAAATCTCATAATGGATTTTAATGAAATAAGAGAAAAACTTGAATCTGTCCACAATAATTCCCAGTATGTTAGAGTAAGTGTTGAACACCCTCTTGAGCTTTATTTGGGCAAAAACGATAAAGGATTCTTAACCCTTAGATATAATGGCAATTTTATCGCTACAAAAGTTATAGGTACTAATCTAATTGAAATAAAACAAGTTAGAACTAGTAGCTATAATTCTCTAATGTTTTCTTTTATTGCGGATAATAATTATTCATTGTTCTATCATTTTTGCGAAGATATGATAACTGAAACTGAAAATTATCAAGGTGAGGATGGCTACAAAGAAATAATTAATAGATATAATCAATGGAAAAAGATGTTTACTGGGAACAACAAAATTCTTACTGAAAATGAAGTCCTTGGATTAATTGGTGAATTGCTATTTTTGAAAGATACGGCATTCAATTTGTATGATTTTACCGTTAGTTTAAATGGTTGGAGCGGGCCAGAGCCAACACACAAAGATTTTTCATACAAAAATGAGTGGTATGAGATTAAATCTATCAACACTTTTAAAAATTCGGTAGCAATATCGTCCCTAGAGCAATTAGATAGTGAACTGCCGGGGCATTTGGTTGTATATAGTTTTGAAAAAATGAGTTCAAGTTTTGCTGGAATATCATTGAATCGATTAGTTGCTGATATATCAAACATTCTACAATATGAAACAGACCGCGATATATTCTTCGCAAAATTAAAGCAGGCAGGGTATTCGTATAATGATATTTATGACAACTATGTCTATAATTTTGTAAAAGTTGATACTTACTCGGTCAATGATGATTTTCCTAGAATAAAGGCCGATGATTTGCCAAAAGGGATTGCAAAAGTCCAATATGAAATTTTGTTGTCGTTAATAGAAAAAAATAAGGAGGACTAAATCATGGATCAAACGTATGAAGAATTTGAACAAGAGTTCCTTGATGATGTTCGAATTAATGCACAAATAGAAGGTACTACCCCGGATGATTATTTTATTGAAGATATATTAAATCGTCTTTCAACAATGGGAGAAATAACCGACCCTCAAATTGCGCCTATGCAAAAGAGATGTAGAAATCAAAAGATAATGTCTTTTGATGCCTATGCATTTGACGAGTCGGACAAATCTATTGTGTTAATAACCAATGATTTTGTTGATGATACAAATGTGGTTCTTAATAAAACGCAAATCGAACAGTATAAGCAAAGAATGCTTAATTTTTTACAAGAGGCATATGATGATAATCTTAGTCTATATTTTGATATGACCGATACACTTCTTTCCGTCGGTAGAGATATTGGCAGAAGAATGAGAATCGATTATGTAAGCCTCGATCAAGACACATCTATCGATAAAGTAAAACTTATAATAATTACAAATAAAAAACTTAGTGAACGCATAAAGACTTTGCCGTCAGCAGATTTTAATGGCAAAAAGGTCGAAATTAATGTATGGTCCTTAATTAGATTGTATGAATTATATGAGTCAGGACGCGAAAAGGAACCAATCTTGATTGAGACAAGCAAGTTTGGTCTTGATGGGATTCCTTGTATAAAAGCAGAAATGAGCGGGAATATTGACTATGATGCTTATTTGGCAATTGTTCCAGGCAGCTTTTTGCATGCAATTTATTATGAATATGGTTCTCGATTGCTAGAAGGAAATGTTCGTGCATTTTTAAGTATTAGGGGCAAAATTAACAAAGGGATTAGAGAAACTATTAGAAAAGAACCGACAAAATTCTTTACGTATAACAATGGCATTGCATGTACTGCATCAGAAATAACATTGTCTCCGGACGGTCATAACATTATCGCTATGGAAGACCTACAAATAATTAATGGCGGACAAACGACTGCTTCTTTAACTTCAGCAGTTTTGAAAGATAAGATGCCTTTGGATAATATTTTTGTTCCCATGAAATTGACAGTCGTTAAAAATGATGACTATGATTTGATGATTCAAAATATTTCTAAATATGCGAATAGTCAAAACACAGTCAAAGACTCTGACTTGTTCTCTAACCACCCATTTCATAGGACAATTGAAGCTCTTGCAAAAAGGATACAAGCACCTGCACATGGTGATTCCGTTAATAATACATTTTGGTATTATGAACGCTCTAGGGGTAAATATGAACAAGAGCAGTTTAAATTCAGCAAAAAGAGTGAACGCGAAAATTTCGTCAAAAAGTATCCAAAGAATCAAGTTATCAAGAAAGAAGACCTGTCAAAGTATTATACTTGTGCAGAATTGTTAAGGCCTGATTTGGTTAGCAAAGGTCCACAAAAATGCATGTCTTTCTTTGCTGAAAAAATCGACGACCAATTCCAAAAATCTGAAGATAGTTTTAATGACCAATTTTTCAAGAATTGTATTTGCTATGCAATCTTGTATAAAACAACAGATAGAATCGTTAAGAAATCAAATTGGTATATTCCGGAAACATATGTGAAACCGGGCATTGTTGCATACACAATATCTAAGCTAATATCTCTAGTTCCTAGAGGCTATTGTATAGACTTCAATACTATTTGGAGAAAGCAAGAATTATATCCTTCTTTAAATGCAGAATTGGAACGCTTAGCCCATGCCACATTTGATTATATCCAAGCATTGGGCGGCAATGGTATGGAGCAATGTAAAAAAGAAGAAACTTGGAAGAACTATAAATCAAAATCGTATAAATTATCTGAAAAGTTTTTGTCGGATTTGCTTAGTAGTGAGGTAATAGAATCTCAATTAAGAGCTGAAACAAAGGATAATCAACTTGCTGCAAAACTTGATGTCGAGTCCGAAATTATTAAATTGGGTGGCTCATATTGGAGAAACTTAATTCAAGAAGGTATCACAAGAAGACTATTGTCACAAACAGAAATCGATCTGCTTAAAATAGCTGCCTCGATTGACACTCCATATCCTAGAATTGCATCGCCGAAACAAGCGCAATGGATTTGGAAAATAAGAAAAAAACTTGAAGATGCAGGCGTTTTGGTGTAAAACGTGTTTTAAAAATACAAGGATAAAAATGAAAAAGTTAAAAGTAGTTGAGCTGTTCAGCGGGATTGGCTCACAGGCTCGCGCCTTAGAGAATATTGGCATTAGTATTGATGTCCAAGCCACTTGCGAATGGGATATACATGCATTTATAGCCTATGATGCTATACATAAGTCTAGCAACATTCTTGACGAAGTTGCTCAAATGTCAAAAGAAGAAGTGTTCGATGCTTTAAAAGATTTTACATTGAGCAATAATGGCAAAGAGCCTATGACGCAAAATACGCTTCACAATTATAGTGAGGAAGTTTTAAAACGCATTTTGACGGCTATTCGCAGAACAAACAATCTTATAGATGTCAGTAAAATTAATGGCAAGCAAATGCCTAATAACACAGATCTATTAACATATTCTTTCCCTTGCCAAGATTTGTCAAATGTTGGCGCATTTCACGGATACAATAAAGGGATAGACAAAGATTCAGGTAGCCGTTCGAGTTTGCTTTGGCAAGTCGGCAGAATCCTAAATGAAATGAAACAGATAGGAAAAGTTTTGCCAAAATATTTAGTTTTGGAAAATGTCCCGACTTTATTATCGCCTAGACATAAAGATAATTTCGATCTGTGGATAAGTGAACTTTCACAATTAGGATACATTAGCAAGTATTTGCCGGTAAACGCAAAAAATTATGGTATCCCACAGAATAGACCTAGATTGCTAATGATTAGCATTTTTGTGGGGGACAATGATAATCTAAAAAGAAAGCTTGAATCCTTGTTCGACACTTGGGGAAACAATGAAACATACATTGTAAATCAATATAAAAAATCAAAATATTACCATGACATTGCGATAAAGGAGCTGCTTAGAATACCTAAAAATTCATCATCTAAACTTTGGGAAGAAGCTGTTGAATGCACCCCAAATGACACCCCATCTCGAAGAAGAATTTGGAATGAAAACCCCAAAATTTTAGATGAAAATGGGCATATAACGGAAGAAAAATTTATTAGAACTATTACAACAAAACAAGATAGAAATCCAAACTCTGGCAACTTGTACTTTGATTGTGGAATTGAAGGCAGAGGTTCTTTTCGGTATTTAACGCCAAGAGAGTGCTTGTTGTTTATGGGGTTTACCGATGAGGACTATGAGCATTTAATAGAAAACAATCCGGGGCAACATGGGCACAGCTTATTATTTCCCCGTGATAAAATAATTCGCATGGCAGGAAACAGCATTCCCGTTAAAATGCTCGAAGGATTCTTTTATCAAATATATAAAATTGAATCCATTTGTGAAAATACTAACAAAAGCAATTAAGCGAGGATAAATCTATGAGCACAAAAGCAAAAACTATAAAAATGCTTTTATATGATGGAACTTTAAATGGAGTGACCAACATATCCAATTCTGCGTGGGAAAGTGGGAAAATGTATTCTGCCCCTCGCGAATCAATAAACGATTTAATATCGAAGGCGGACTGTAAAAGATATGGTGTATATCTTTTGCTGTCAGAGCAACAAGTTTATGTCGGCCAAGCAAGCGATTTAGAGCGCCGCACAAGACAGCACCTTACGGATAAAGATTGGTGGCGCCAAGTTATTCTCATGACTACAAAAGATGATAGTTTTAATGCATCAGATATTGATTATCTAGAGTCAAAACTAATTGTTCTTGCAGAAACTGCTGGCACATTGGATAGTGATAATAAGAAAAAGGGCAATCCTCAAAAGGTTGATGAATTTAGACAAGCGGAATTGGAACAATATCTTGAAGAAGCACTGTTCCTTTTGGATTTGATTGGCGTCCGTGTGTTCAAAAAAACGAAACGTGTATCATCAAGGGCATTAGGCATTGAATCTAAATCGATAGTTGTAAGTGCTGCAGCAAATAATGAAACACTTCCACCATTGCCTAATAATGACCAAAAAATAGGATCATTTGTATATGAAGCAATGCAAAGACTATCAGATTGTGGTTTTACATTTACGCCACAACAAATTGATGAAATGACAACGCCACAATGGTCGATGGAACATTTTCATACTCAAAAACCATTTATGAAGCGATACATACCGGGTCAAACTGACAATAAAGGCACAGATGGATATATTCGCTTTAAATCCCAACCATATACATTCGGAACAATACAAGTGTATGTTTCTAAAGAATGGTATGAACCCCAGAGACAATACTTTATTGATTGGTATAATTCTCTTTAAATACACTTGATTTTTTGTAGTAAGAATAAGATTATACATAAATTACGGCATATCTCTGTCGCATTTTGATGAAGTATTCAAACACGGTGGATTGCGCTCGTTCAAGTATGGCGGCGATTTCGGGATAACTCAATCCGTTTTGCCTACATTCGAGCGCAATTCGCATGTTGTCCGTCAGATTTAGGCTGTCAACGATTGAATCGTAGGCGGTATAGTCTTTGACAACATCTTCTTCAATCTCGCAAGACGGTTCACTTACAGGCGTTAAGGCGTCAAGGCTCACGGAGCGATAATAATCGCTTGTTTTTCGGGTTATAAGTTTAGACATCGCTCTAATGCACGCAATCTTGACTGTTATTGCCTTGCCCTTTTGATCGTGTGTCAAAACGTCGTTTAAACGCTTCCCGTAATGATTACAAAGGAATAGCGCGCATTCTTGAACTAAATCATAACTGTCGCTGAACGTGTGGTTAATATCGTTTGTACGCTTTATATCAACGCATAG
>ULVD01013296.1_pt1 | contig 10144 bp, 8 predicted proteins | sample 1959101 | NCBI WGS metagenome assembly ULVD01 (sample SAMEA4835777, study PRJEB28245) | human gut metagenome | biome: gut microbiome; material: fecal sample | place: Denmark | collected 2008 | reverse complement strand
TCGACTACCGCGACATACCGTCGCTTGAGGAAATCCGCGACAACTTCGCTGCCGTCACAGTCAAAAAGAATCCGCCGCCATGCCCCAAGCCCGTAAAAAGCAAAAAGTTGAACGGCACGCTCCAACGCGGCGGCAAGTACGTCACGGTACGCGGAGTAATGAGCGCAAGCCAACTTAAATCCGTTGCAAAACAACACAACGCCACCGTTACGGAATATCTTGGCGCGGTGCAACTAATGGCACTCAACCGTCTTGCGGCTGTTACCAACTCACCCGAAAATCCGCCCATCCGCGTACTTATCCCCGTAAACCTGCGGCGAATTTACGACATGAAAACCATCCGCAACTTCAGCAGTTACATCTTTTACCAATACAACGGACAAAATGACATCGACGAAGTAATCGACGACATCCGCAAACAAACGGAAGAACAAATGACCGACGACTACTTTCGCGGAATGGTAAGTTTCAACTACAACAACGGCAACAGCCCCTTGCTCAAAATCGTTCCCCTTGCGGTCAAGCGTTTTGTGCTGGGTTGCATTGTTTCCGGGCGCGGCGACGGCGTTGTAAATTGCAGCACGCTGAGCAACCTGGGCGTAGTAAAGGCACCTAAACAATTTGACGACCTTGTACTTCGCTACGACTTTATGCTGGGCAAGCCTGCAAAAAAAACCAACAACTTTGCCGTTGCCACCTACAACGACACCTGCGTAATAAGCATGACTTCCCCCTTTGTGGAACGCGACTGCGAAATGTACTTCTTCCGCAAACTTGCCGAAGCAGGCATTGACATCGCCGTGGAAAGCGACATTTGGGAGGACAAAGAATGAAATACTGCACCAAATGTAAAGTAAACGTACACCATCAACAAACAAACTGCCCTCTGTGCGGCAGTTACCTCGACCCCGCAAACGACAACGACAATTGCGCCGTCTACACCGCCGAGGACAAAAAAGTAACCTACCCCACGCTTACGCTCAACACCTACGTGCCCTTTTTCAAGCACAAGTTCAACAAAATTCTGCTTGTAATAGCCGCAATATCCATTGCGCTCAATCTGCTTCTTACGCCAAACCACCTGTGGTGCTACTACGTCTGCCTTGCCGTAATCCTGGCAATATTCGGTGTGATGTCGCCCATCAACAACAAAATGAAGTTTGTCAATATTATGCGACGCAACGTATTTCTCACAACACTTCTTGCCGTTGCGTTGGAACTGGGCATTTGCAACTGGCAATTCCGCTGGTTTGTACCCGAGTTTGTACTGCCGTTTGTCTACGACGCCTGCATTGTTACGTTGGACATACTCATCATCTTTTACCGCCGCACCAACAGACAGTTGTTCAGCACGCTTATATACGTAACGTTCTACGCCATCTGTCCGCAAATACTGTTCTGGATTTCGCCGCTGTGGAACGTAACTGCCCGGACGCTTATTCCGTTTGTCAGCTTCTTTGCCGCACTGTTCAATCTTATTGTGGTGTTTATCGTGTGTTCGCGTTCGCTCAAGGAAGAAATGGAACGCAATCTGAATTTGTAATTTTTTTTATTTGGATTTTTTATGGGGAGGAACCTTTTCTACGAAAAGCGTTCCTCCCCATACCCCTCTTCCAAAAGTTTGGACGACGGGGGGGGGGATAAGATAAAATCTATTCTTATTATTTTTTGGTGTAGAAAAATCATACTTTTTAGCTGAGTAAACTTTGATAAATAAACCACTTATATTACAAACTGCGCGCTTACCGAGCCTTTGCAAGGTAAGACATAATAAACACACATTTGCCATTCGACGAAAAACTTCGTCATCGTCTGTGTCATAGTCACAAACAAATGAAATTGTATCAGGCTGTCCGTGTAAAAGCCTTCGCCCTCGGGGAGAAGGTGTCACGAAGTGACGAATGAGGGGGCAAATATAAATTATAATATCCACCGTATAAGTCAGTTCTGAACATAGTCGAAAAATCTACATAAAATTTCCGTTTACCAACAGTCTTCTTTTTATTTTACCGTATACATCGCCCGAAACAGGTCTACACTACTTACACGCGGCGTAACGATTTTGTCGAAAACTACATAGTATATTGTGCGCCGTTTGTTGCATTACTACTGTTTTTGCCAAATCGGAGGCACAAAATGACCATCAAAAGAGGCGAACTGTACTACGCCGATCTAAACCCCGTCGTCGGCAGCGAACAGGGCGGCATACGACCGGTACTCGTGCTGCAAAACGACGTCGGAAATAAGTACAGCCCCACCGTAATCGCCGCCGCAACAACAAGCAAACTTACCAAAGCCAAACTGCCTACGCACATCGAACTGCACAGCGACACAACGCCCCTTCCGCGCGACTCTGTCGTACTGTTGGAACAAATCCGCACCATCGACAAAAGTCGCATACGCGAACGCATCGGCGAGTTGCCGCCGGAAATTATGCAACAGATAAACGACGCACTTCTGCTAAGCCTCGGATTTTTCGTCTGACTCTCGGACAAAATCCGAGGTTTTAACAAAAAAAACAGCCTGATTGACTGCCACAAAAAAAAGACAGCCCGCTCGGCTGACACTAAAAAAGGACAGCCTGATTGACTGTCCTTAAACAAATACAACTTCTTCGGCAGCCTTAAACAATGACCGCGGCAATTGCTGTCTTAAATTCATTTGTGACTGTTGCGCGAGGGCGATAACTACGGCAAAATTGTTGCTTGCAACGAATTACAGACACAGACATGTTGCGGTTACACGGACGCTCCGCACGTTGTCTTTCGGCACATCGTCCGTTTTACGCAATTGTAGCAACGCCCGATTACTCTTCGCCTTGATTATTGTCGTCCGTCTTATCTTCGCCGTTGTCGTTGTTTTCCGTAACGTTCGCTTGTTCACCGATTAGATTGTCGCTTGCGACAGCGTCCGTTGTTGCGTCCCCTTCGTCGTCGCGCACCACGTAATCGGTGTGTTGCCGCACTTCACCCGTCGCAACGTCGGGTTCGGCAATGCAAACGTCCCTGTACTTGCCGATGTCGGTAAGTATGCAAATGTAGTACAGTTTGTCGATGATAAGTATCGTACCTTTGCAAATTACCGTCATTACAACAGACAAAATCGGTATCCAGCAAAACAGCATGTTGACAAACGTCAGCACCATTTCCAGCGCAAACACAACGCAGTAAATCGGCAAACCGACGATAATACACAACGTCTTTGCGATTATGTAAAGAAAGTTGTTGCTTGTGTAGTTGAAAATCCACTTAAACCTGTTAAGATAGTACTCCTTCACGGCATACTCCTTTGCAAAACGCCTGTACACGTCAACCGTCCTGTTGCCGCACGCAAACGATATGCGGCCGAAACGCACGCCACATTCGCTTCGGCATTTATTTGTAAAATAATATTACCACAAAACAAAGTAAAAGTCAATTTGTAATTGTATTGTCGGAGCGTATTTACTACGACATCGCAAACCGAAGTTTTCCGGGACGCTGTCGCCGATTATTCCCGCAAGCGTGGCAACAAGCGATCGTGCGGCTGGCAACGCTCGCATGTCCACGCGAACGCTTAGAAAACCACCACACCCGAATAGTTAATATTTCAAAAGTTTGTTGCAGACTACGAACGAAAGCCCTACAAAAAACATAATATAAAAGGGTTGACAACACCGAATAAAAGAATTATACTACAAGTACAAATTCCGCAAACGCTGCCGCAAGGTTGTGCCAATGCGGAACGACAAACTTAATATTCTCCGGTAGGTGAGGCTACCACAGGGATACGGATTGCTACCGACTTTACGCATGGAGACATGCAACGTATGGTTAGCAGGTCGTGTCGAAACCAAGGCACAATCTAATGCAATTTCATTGCCCTGTGATGCTAAAGCTTGTAATGGTAAGACGTAGTTTCCGTCAGCGGCATTGCCGCATCGATTTTGAAACAGCATTTGTCCGTACTTGTTACAAGCGCGGGCTTTTTTGTTGCTTTTTACCGTCAACCGCAACGCGCGACAACGCTTTTCCGTCCCGTCGCACGAGTGCACCGCCTGACAAGCCACCGCACACTTCCGAAGAAAAATATACAAAAGGAGGTCAAATGCTATGGATGAAGAAATCAAGAACTTGTCCGACAAAATTGCCGAACTGCTGGAACAGCGCAATTTCAGGCAAATTAAGTCGCTCATTAACGACGAAATGCCTCAGGACACCGCTCAACTGCTGGAAGAGCTGCCCGAAAAGGAAATGCCGGTGGTTTTTCGATTACTTACCAAGCAAAACGCCTCAGACACGTTCGTCGAAATGACCTCCGACAGTCAGGAAATGCTGATAAACAGTTTTTCCGACGCCGAATTGAAAGCCATTTTCGACGAAATGTTCCTGGACGATACGGTGGACGTCATCGAAGAAATGCCTGCAAGCGTAGTCAAACGTATCATAAACACGTCTGACGCCGAAACGCGCGCGCAAATCAACGAAATACTGAAGTATCCCAAGGACAGCGCAGGCTCGCTGATGACCGTCGAGTACGTGTCGCTGAAACAAAACTGGACCGTGCGCGAATGCTTTGACCGCATCCGTAAGGTTGCCGTGGACAAGGAAACAATTTACACCTGCTACGTGACCGACCCGGGGCGCAAACTGCTGGGAAGCGTGTCCGTCAAGGATCTGCTGCTTAACGACTACGACAAGGTAATCGCCGACATAATGGAAACCGACATCATCAGTTGCGAAACTACCGATGACGAAGAAGCCGTAGCGCAGATAATCAGTAAATACGACCTCAACGCCATCCCCGTGGTAGACACCGAACAGCGCATTGTCGGCATAATCACCGTAGACGATATCATCGACGTAATTCAGGACGAAGCGACGGAAGATATTTCACTTATGGCGGCAGTAAACCCCACCGACGAACCTTACCTTGAACAAAGCATTTGGCAAATCTGGAGAGCGCGCGTACCGTGGTTGCTTATCCTGATGGTGTCGGCGACATTTACGGGACTAATAATAAACACATTCGAGGCACGTCTGAATGCGCTAAGCACACTACTGTTTGCCTGTGTACCCATGCTTATGGACACCGGCGGAAACGCAGGCGGTCAGGCATCGGTTACCATTATCCGCGGACTTGCCCTTGACGAAGTGCACCCGAGAGATGTACTCAAAGTGCTGTGGAAAGAGTTCCGCGTAGGGCTTATGCTTGCCGCCATTCTGGCTGTCACATGCTTTGCAAAACTACTGCTTATCGACAGACTTTTGTTCGGTTACGACTACACCTGGCAATTGTGCCTTGTAATCTCGTTGTCGCTGTTTGCAACGGTAGTAATCGCCAAAGCCGTCGGTTGCCTGATGCCCCTGCTTGCAAAGACATTGAAACTTGACCCTGCCGTAGTGGCAAGCCCCGTAATCACCACCATTGTGGATGCACTGTCGCTGATGATTTTCTGCTTTATTGCAATCAATCTGCTGCCTGCGCTCGGTCATGTGTAATACAAGCCCTGCGCGCCGCGAAGCAATCCGGTTGACCGATAGGGACATTCTGAGCAATTTTACAGAACGTTAAAAAACGATTTTTAGCGGAAAAACAACAAAAACCAACAAAGAAAAAAGGACGAGATTTAACGCAAATCCCGTCCTTTTTGTTATATTTTGATATACTATGTTTGTAATAGTACTCTGCAAAATGGCGATTTCTTTCATGGTTGAAGCATTTTGACAGATTTTTACTACTAATTCCGTCCTTCGCCGGTACACCGCCTACGCCGGAGTAAGCATTCTATTGCCCGAAGCCGATACCGCGCTTCTTTTTGTTAAGTTCGCTGAATTCCTTGTCGCTTACACTTGCGGCAAAATCTTCGCGGGTAAGCACCACTTCGCGACAGCCGTCCAGCTGGCAACGCATTGCAGCCTTGGCGCACACACGTTCGTACAGGTTGCGCACAAAACGGGCATTGCTGAACTCCTTGCTTGTAATAAAACTCTCGCTAAGCGACATGAAGTACGCCTTTGCCTCGTCCAGCATATCCTGCCGATAGGCAAGTTTGCCATTGACCATCGACTCAAAAATCCGATACAACTGTTCGCGCGTAAAATTGGGGAATTCCACCACGTACGGCATACGGCTTTCCAGCCCTGCGTTGCCTTTCATCATCTTGTTGATGTCGTCGGTGTAACCTGCCATAATCACGACAAAATCGCTGCGGTGATTTTCCATTTCGGCAATTAAGGTGTCCAACGCTTCTCGTCCGTAGTCGCGGGTGTCGTCCTCGCCGCGATACAACGAATACGCTTCGTCGATAAACAGTATCGAGCCGTAAGCCGCGCGGCACAAACTGAGAGTTTTCGGTGCGGTTTCGCCTATGTAACGTCCGCAAAAATCACGCCCGCTTTGCTCGTGGAATTCACCTATACGCAGCACGCCGCGTTCCTTCAGAATTTTGCCGATAATCCTTGCAATAGTCGTTTTGCCAGTACCCGGGTTACCCACAAAACGCATATGCAGGCAGGGACTGCCTATTGACGGATTTTGCCGCGCAAGTTCGATTTGTGAAATTATTTCCAGTACGCGTTGCTTAATCTTGTCCGTGCCGACAAGTCTGTCCAGCATTTCCATACCGCTGAGGTTGTCAAACACTTCGTTGCCACACAACTTTTCGGCGTCGGCGGCACGTATCAGACGGTCGTTTTCGCCGTTTTGCGCATTTGCAAGCTGCTTGAGATACAGCATTTCGCACACCACTTTGCGGATTGTGTCCACGCCGTAAAACCGTCCGTCGCTGCTTTCTTCGCGTATGCGACGGAAGAACCCGTCCCATGCTTTTTCATCCATGCTGAAGTTGTACTTGCTCACTTCCACATCGGCATAGCGTCCGATTTCCTCATTGGAAAAGGGCGGGAATGACAACTCGCGGATAAACATGAAATCGTTTAGCGCCTGCGAAATTTTGCCCAGTACTTCCTTGTCGATAAACGGCACGCGAAACGCCACCACGCCGAGGTTTTCCATTTTGGCAAGCCCCGTCATGAACGAGCGAAACTCGGGTGCGCGAACGTCGTTCATCCAGTCGCTGAGGTCAATGCACACAATCGTGCCTTGTTCAACTTCCGCAAGGTGTTCGATGACTACTTCCCCGGGATCGAAACGTCTGTCCGATCGCAATGCTTCCATTTTGTCGAAAAACACCTTTCCGTTCATCTTGCTGAGCCCCAGCCCGTTGATAAGCGATGCGTACAAATTAAGATAATCTTCCAGTCCGCAACCGTCATTTATGCTGAACAACAAACATTGACGGAAAAACACGTCCTGCATTTTGTCGCGGATTATGTTGGGCGCAAGCATGGCAACCTCGTGCGCAAACGCCTTGAACTGCGCACCCGAAATCAGGTTGTCTATTTGCGCAAGAATCTCTTCCGTCGTAGACGTTTTTCCGCCGCTTTGAGCGCCATCGTCATCATTTTTCGCATATCGGTCATCGTCAAGGTCAACGTCGTCCGCGGTCGTGCTGTCTGTTGACGTTTCGTAGCCGTTTACCATTCCGAAAAAGTCCACATCCGACGCCTTACCTGTGCGCGGATTGACTCTGTCGGGTGCGTCGCGCACTTCCGCATTGAAAAATTTCTCCTCGAAATCGTCGTAGTTGCGTTGAAGAAACGGCAAAATTATTGCGCAAATCTGCGCCACCGTCACATTGGCTACATCCAACGAAAATTCCAGTATGGAATAGGTGTCCTTGTCTACAAAGTATCTGTCGGCAAAACGCTCCGACAGAAATATGTTCAACTTGCTTACGGGCATAGGGTCATCACCGCGGTGTTTCAGTATCCACTCGCCCGAAAACATACACACTACTTTTTTCATAAAACCTCCGTAAGAGACAACGCCGCATTCTGACGACGCAAATTTGTCTCTCGTTATTTACAAACTACCACACGGCTACACAACTCTGCGCTTTCACAAATGAGGCTACGCAGAATTTCAATTGCTTTGCACGGCTCGTAAACCGTCTTTACAAGTGTCATTCGGCAAGGATAATCGTATCCTCGTCGGCAAGCAACTTTTTGACGCTTTGGTAAAAGGCATTGTTCGTCTTTGTGTCCAGTTTCAATCCGTCTGTAAACACGTCAAAATCGTAGTAATCGTTCAGCAAGCCATCAATGCCGACGTAGCCTATTTCGCGGCACACGTCATCCACCTTTTCGCCCGTAAGTTCAAACGCCGCCTTTTCAAACAATTTGCGAAGTTTACCTATCATCACAAGACGATTGTCAAACGTGTACATCGCTTCGATGTAAGTGTCGATATCAGTTTGTCTGCGCAACACCTTAAAAAATTCTTTCTCGTACTCGTCGCCGATGTCGCACAGCATCAGCAGCGATATTTTAAGCGCAAGCGTGCGACGCATGTCGTCGGTCAAATTGTCGTCGCAAATGTACGGTTCCGCCTTTTGCGGCAACAGATAGTCGCTGTACTTAAAGTTGTCGTCGGCGTAGTAAGTTTGTTCCTTTTCGACAATGGCGTCCATTATTTTTTGTTTTAATTCGTATGCGTTAAGCCCGTCTATGCCACAGAGAAGTTTATTCAGTTCGTCAAGCACGTCTTTTCCGAGAGCTTCGGGCATGTTGTCAAGCGAATACGGACCGAACGTACACCAACCCATTGTTGCGCAATTGTCGTCAAGGTAGCACTCGCCGAACAGCCATGAAATAATGGCAATTTTGTGTTTGAGCGTTTTGAACGTGCAGTACTTTTTCAAGTCGCCAAAGGGCTTGTGCGCCAGACTGAATGTAAAGGTATGTTCGGTAGAACTGTTTGTTTCGAATACGTTTCTTCTTATGGTCATTTTCATTTTATCTTACCTCCGCGCACTGCGCCGAACATTGTCCTTATGTTGTCATGCAACGGTTGCCGCTGCTTCACGGGCGTGACGGAATTTACCGCAAACTGCCTGTCTACTGTGTCCACATACATGGTAAAAGTTCCTTCGTCACCCATGTAGTACCGCGCAAAATCCGCCCGTGAAATATTTTCCTTAACGGCAAACAGCTCTGTTGCGGCGTTGTCAAGGCTCACAACGGCAAACCTGTCAACGTTGTCGTAAAAAACGGCTTTAAGTTCGTCTATTTTACGTTGCACATCTGCGCTGTAATATTTTTCGCCGCGTCCGAAGCGTTTGTACCCGAGCCACAGGATTTTAAGGTCTTTGTCGGCAAGTTGCTCAAGTACGTCAACGCCGTGTACGCCGGCAATCAGGTGAATTACGCAATTTTTGTTGCGACGCACGAAGTCAAGCAATTCGTCACTCGCCTCGACAAAGGAAATACCCACACCCCACACGAGTTTGTCGTCGATAAGCGACTGAACAAAATCCTTGTTTGCAAAAAGGTGCGTTTGTCTGACAGTGATGTTGCACACCACGCCTTGCGCTTTCATACGTCTGAGAAAGGGCACAAGGTCGGGATGTTCCAACGGATTGCCGCCGCCGATCGCAAGTTCAGTCCCTGCCGCAAGCGTGTCGAAAAAAGGCAACGACAGGTCGCCGTGCCGTCCGTCGGGCGTTGAGTTTTCGTGGCACATCGGACAACCGCCGTCGCAGCGCGAAGTGATTTTTACGTCTATGCTTTCGGGAAACAGCGGCTCGAAGTCACCGTCACCCATGCGCACCTTTGTTCCGTCATCGTAAATGCGCACAAAGTAGTTTCCGTTTACGTACGTATGCAAAATTTTATGTCTTGTCAATACCATCAAACCTCGGATATGATATAAACATTTTATCACAAAACAATTTAACACACAATAGGATTTTGGGGTAAAAGGAAAATTAAATAGCTGTCGTCGGCTTTATTGTGTGAGAGGAAGGAAACTCGGACATTGGACGAGAAAAAAGTCCTCGGCTTTGGTCGTTGTACCATCAACAACATTCACTACTGCACACATCGATTTAAGCGCGTGAAAAGCACAATACTTGAGTAAAAAAACACCAGGGGTTGCTCGCTCTACATCTGTGTGTGTGCACCTGACAGTAAGTTTCGTATACACGAAAAGACTTAAAAACAATAAAAATGATAAAAAAAATAAGACGGATTAAACATCCGTCTTAATGGATAGTCGGCGCCAAAACTAGCACTTCACACATCGAGATAAATCTCGCAGTAAG
>ULVD01096891.1_pt1 | contig 10164 bp, 8 predicted proteins | sample 1959101 | NCBI WGS metagenome assembly ULVD01 (sample SAMEA4835777, study PRJEB28245) | human gut metagenome | biome: gut microbiome; material: fecal sample | place: Denmark | collected 2008 | reverse complement strand
GCAAGCAGCTCCAATACCTTGCCAAAGGTCTGCTGATTCGGATATGCCTTGGCTTTCACATAAAAGATAAGCGCCATCAACAACATGCTCGCCGCTGTATCCCAGAACGGGTCTTGCGACTGACTGCCCTTGGGGGTTGTTGCTTTGAACAGATTCGTAACAAGCCGCTGCACATCGTTGTCGCTCTCGGCATAGAGAAGCGGATTGTAGCACATGGACTTCTCCATGTTGATAAGATCAAGCACCCTCACTTCATATTCCTTTGCTTCCAGCAGCTTTCCGGTGTCACGCAAGATTTCTCCCTTTGGGTCAAGCACCACAAAGCTGGTATTGCCCTGCATGATATTCGGCTTGGCATAAAATCGTGTTTTACCCGCACCCGAACCGCCGACTACAAGGGTATTGAGATTTCGGCGGTGCTTGTGCGCGTCATACCCGATCTCCACATTCTGCGTCAGGATTTTGTTCATCTACCGTGGAGATTGGCTGTACTTCTTGGCAATTTTCTGCGCTTCCCCCCACTCGGCGGAACCGTGTTCCACGCGGCGGCGGTAATTGGGCTTCGTATAGTGGTAGATAAGAAGTGAAAAACCGTAAATTGCCGTAAGAATCAGCATACAAGCCGGTGTTCTCTCGCACCACGACAGCCGCAGAGGATGGGAAAAGGCTTCCCCCAGCTTTGGCAGCATGGAAGGAAGCCCGCCACCGATTGTCGACGCAAGCAGCACCGATACCCATATCACCGCAATCAGTCCAAGTCCTACGGCGCACCACCGCAGGATTCGGTTATCTTTCATCCCTGTCTTTCCCTTTCTTCTTTTTCAGTGGTGCGTCCAATGCCTTTGCCAATAGGTTGTTGACATCCTCCGTCGGCGTTTCCCGTTTCAGACATTCATTGCGGCACTCGGCAAGGATACCGATGAGCGTGCGCCTCTCATAATCCACGACCTCAATCTGATAGGTGTTCTCCCTCATCTCGCATCACCCCCTTTACCCGATTTCTCTTTTGGGGACACCTCCTGCTCCTTTTCCTTGACCAATGCCTTATACATTCCGGAGCTGATATTCTTCACGCTGTCATGGATGACTGTGCTGTCGTGCATTCGCCTCAGGCGGTTGCGCTGTTTCGCGCGCTCATACGCAAGGGCTTTGAAACGGGTTCCGATATTCTCCGTAAAGTGCCGCAAGTCCTCTGCCGTCACGATGTCATTGGCGGCAAGAAGCTTGGCTTCCTCGCTGTACCGTTTTATTTTTCGTGCATCCTCCCGCATTGCCGCATACGCTGTTCGGTCAAACGGGCGCACCTCATGCGGAAAGTGCTTTAGGAGATAAGCATAGTGGCGGTAAAGCCCCACGATACCCGTTGCGCGCTCCCGTTTTTGGTAAACAAATGCCACGCGAACCGGGCGCGGTCTGTTTTCATAATTGCAACGGCAACGCTCCCGTATCTCATCCTCGGAATAGCCCTCGCCGAGCCGATCAAGGCGAAAGAATTTCTTTCCCTCGTCCGGTCGGATGCGAAGAAAACTCCCGCGGTATTCCAGAATATATCCCCGGTTCTGAATCTCGATTTGAAACTGCCGGAAGCTCGTCGCATATTCAAGCACAGCATCGATGTCCGTCCGTACCGCGTCACGCCGGGAAGTGCCGTCCTTGTCGCCGAGCCATGCTTTGTACTGCTTGGACCCGCGTCCGGGATGTTCGATCACCGACAGCCCGTAATCCTCACAAAGATCGTCCGAAACCTCACGCATTTTGTAGTAGGTTGCTTTCTGGTCGTAATACCGTTTGCCGTCCGTAAACGACACGCTGTTGAGACAGAAATGGTTATGAAACCAACTTTGTCAAGGGAAAAGTGTGTGTGTTTACAAAATCTTAACAAAATATTATGTGTCCTTGATAATAAGAGCCAGAGCGACATATATCGACAATCTGTTCAAAAAGAATTCAAAAGATTTTTCATTTTTGGCTTCTGACCCACTTGAAAAATAATCCAAGATATGATATAATGAATTCACAATTTAATAGCCGTAAGAAATCACACACAAAACCCGACAGCAATGTGCGAGATGGATTTATTGTTGCCGAGTTGTTCTCGTAAAGGTGCGAGGAATCTATACGGGAATTATTAGGTACAACATAAATAATTACAGCGCATAAGAGTTGGGGATTGATATCCCGATCTTCTTATGCGCTGTTTTAATTGAATTATTTCAAGGAGGGATTGCCTTATGATGAAAAGATGCAATCAGAATATCCACAAATTCACCAACCGCAGAGTCCCTCTGCTCTTTCGCAGTGACTGCATATAGATGTTAATTATATCTATATGCTCGTGAATGAAATAACAGAAGAAATAACTGTATGTGTGAATTAACGGAATAATAAGTTACAAATGAAAGGAGTAACCATATGAAAAAAGTTCGTATTTCAAAAAAATTATTGCAGCCTTTATGGCTTTTATAATAGCATTGGCTTCTGCTCCAATACAAGCTATTGCCCTTGGTATAGAAAATATGGAGCAAATCGAGGAAAACGAAATTGATACCGGCTATGAGATTGATAAAGATGTTTTTCTTGTCGAAGAAGATCTATCAAAGCGCGGACAATTTGAAAAGCATTATCTATGTTCTGACGGAACATATGTTTCGGTTACATATCCGGAAGCTATTCATTATCTCGATGATAATAATAAATGGCAGGATGTAGATCAATCCTTGAGTTATGACTCTGCGACGGGCATGTATATAAGTGACAAAGCAGATTTTGAGGTTTCTTTTTCTAATAAAGCGTCAGCAGATAACCTGGCTCGAATTGAGCGAAACGGTTATACACTCTCTTGGGGCATTCAAACAACCAAGAAAAACGGAAATGTGTTGTCAAGATCCGCTGAACAGCCTAACAGTTCAATCAACATTAACACCGATGTTGTTTTGATTCCGTCTGATTCCATATCCGCTATAATTGAAAATCCTGTTGATAATGAAAAGACGGATATTAAAAACCGCTTGGTGGCAAATAGCGATACATTTGCGCTCCCTAAGATTTCGTCTCAAATTAGTTATTCAAATATTTTCGATGAGACACAGAATGTTTCTTTGAAATATACTGTATATCACAACAAGATAGAGGAAGACATTATAATTTCCGAACGTGGCGATCTACAGTCTGTCTCTATGAACATGGACGTTGGTACACTTACCCCTATTGTAAATGCCGATGGAAGTGTAGATCTGGTAGATGCTAACTATGAAATGCAATTCCACATCGGTATTCCGTATATGGTAGATGCAGAGCATAGCGTGTGCAATGACATTCAAGTAACCGCCGTAAAGGACGGTACATCTTGCGTTATCACCTATACGCCCAATACTGAATGGTTTGAATCCTCAGAACGCGTTTTCCCAATTTTACTTGACCCCTCGATAACAACGAACGATTATGTATCAAATATTGAAGATACGTATGTTGAGGAAAATTCCACGGCAATTCACAGTAGTGAGCAATATTTGTATGTTACCCGTAATGGCAATAATAGACGAAATGCTATCGTAAGAGTAACGAAATTGCCGGAGATTGATGAATCAATGCCGATAGTTTATGCTACGCTATCTCTTAAGACACAGTCTGCTGCAACAGATTACGTTGACTTAAAAGCGGCGTATTTGGACACCGGTTTGGAGCTTAACGAATATGATTATTCTTTGACAACCGGAGATTATTTTTCTTATACGTCATATTCAGCGATGGATTATGATGAAACATCAGTAACTTTTGATGTCACGGCGCACATCTATGAAATGTATGCCGACAAGAAGTTCGATGATGAAAACGGATACGATTACCACGGTGATTTCGTCATTGGTTATGATTATGCAACCGACACCACCTATGTACCGCCTTTCTATAGTTCAGAGTATACAACTCCGTCTGTTCGCCCGATATTTACTGTAAAATATGGATATACACTACCCGCAGGAATGTTAAATGGAAGTGTTTATTCATTTATGAATGCTGGCAGCTTCTCTTATATGTCGGTAAACGGCACGTCTCCTGCAAATAATTCCAACATTTATCAAGTGTGGAATGAAGATGATGTAGCAACCACATCTCAAAAATTTAAGTTAGAGTATGTTTCCGGTACGGGAGGCTACTTGTTAAGGTCCATGAGCTCTTCGTCCGGTACTGATAAGGTTGTCAGCATAAACCGTGCAGGTGGAGAACTCAGCACTAACATGAACGTGCGGCTTTCTTCTGCGACCGACTCTATGGCGCAAGAATGGTTGATTGTTCCTGTTGATTATAATGTCTTCCGAATCGTGCCCAGAGCTAACATGTCGTTAAATCTAACTGCATATGGTTATAACGATGGAACGAATACCGGAACATCTGTAACCTCACAAGGCAATATCTTTGTTAAAACGCGTGTGGAGTACGATAATTTCCAAGAGTGGTACATCTATGATAATAGTAACAATGAGGTTAACACCTCTCAGTACAGAGCTACTATTGAGACAGGTAATTACTTCTTAGGAAATAGTTATTCAGGTCATTACTTACATAGAGGCACCGGAACTACAGTAAACGGAATGAGTGGCAGGATTACTTCTCTCGGAGAAAGCACCGTAAAATGGAAGATCGTCAATTTGGGAGACGGTTACTGTACCATTCAAAGATCCGATTCTCCTCGTTATTATCTTGCGCCGGCAAGTACAACGAGTGGAAGCAATGCGAGAATATACATCAACGCTTCCGAAACGATTCCCGAAAATGTTAAATGGTCGATAAGATCGGCGACGGGCGGTGGATGTATAATTCAACATAAGTCATCTGGTCTGTATTTAACGGATGTAGGCGGAACTGCTAATCCTACCACTGTTCGCATAGAAGCACTCGCTACTCCCGGAACTGATGCTTACAAAAAACAGGTTTGGCGCGTTGCAAGTGAAGATTATTATGTTGAACTTGGCTTGACAACATCTTTCAATGATATTGATATTGACGTAGGTGAATCAAAAACCGCATCAATCAATAAGAGCCCCAGCAGCGCTAACTGGTCGTCATATACAGATTTTGATTATACTATTACTTCGGGTGGTGATTATGTCTCCTATGATGCTAATACTCATAAATTTACTGGCATTAAACGTGGTACAGACACAGACACTTATCCGATTATGGTTTCCGTCACGGCAACACACAAAACTACTGGATTAACGGACACGTTTGACATTAAGGTAAACAAAAATGCCATCATTGTTATCCCTGGAATATTTGGTAGTGAACTATATATAGGAAATGACAATCCATACTTTAACTTTAATACACCTATAGTTAGTCAAGATATGTTAAACAACCTTGCTGAAATAGGTGGAAATATATCAACTCCTGAGATTGTTGCTCTGATTGGAGCCTATTTGTTAAGCCCTGTCATACAAACTACAACTAACCTTACAGCAACTGCCTTTGTCAATATGTTTTATGATTCAATCAAATGCAATGATGACGGCTCGTCGAAGTATGAAGTCTATACAAAAAAATATGTCTATGTTGAACCTACCTATGATGCAGATGGTACTCGGATATTTACTTTGCCGTCTGGATATGATGCACGATACTATAGCTCCCATGCAGGATTATTGGATACATATTACGACCTAATCGATTCGTTTTATTCCGATTCAACTATAACTAATCAATATGACATAGAATTTTTCTCCTACGATTGGCGGTTATCGAATGCGGTTTCTGCTGAACAATTGAATGCTTTTATAAACGAAAACGGATATGACAAAGTCGTACTTGTTGCGCACAGTATGGGTGGCTTAGTTGCATCTGGCTATATGGCAATTGGAGATACACAATTAAACAAGGTCAAAGAGGTTTATATGCTTTCATCTCCTTTGGAAGGCACTCCAGAAGTTATTAATGTATGGGCTAACACAGACTTTTCCTCTCTTGCTGGCGATGATTATGATTCATTGGTCACAGCTATTGATGTAGCCCTCTCACTTATGACTTTGTCTTCCGATCCTTTCCAAAAACTCTTTGGAAATTATGCGAGCATTTATCAATTATTCCCTACTCAAAACTACATATCACTCGCCCCTACCCCATACCTAATACATTCAACAAGTTCTTCAAATGAAACCGTTTGTACTACATATGCTGCTTCTATGCAGGTTTTATCTGAATGTTTACCTCATTTCAACACTGCTTTGATGGCAGAAGCGGAATCTTTCCATGCTGATTGCCGAATAAACAACAAACACATTACATATAGTGTGGATAGTACATATGTGTACGCAACTGGATTTGAGACAACTACTCAGTTGAGGTGTTCGGAATCTCTTTTTAGCACCGATATAGAAGTTATAAGCAATCCTACAATAGGAGATAGCCTTGTTCCGAGTTGGAGCGCTACTGTTGGTAGAAGCGGAAACTGCGTCAAAGAGTATTCTCCGCACGGACATATGTATGCGGTACAATACAGTACGCCGATTGGCTATATCATTTCGTGCATGAAAGGATAAGTATGAAACAAACAATTAAATTGGGAATTATATTGATTATTCTACTTTCATTGTTGTGCTTTGCGGGGTGTTCTATTGATCCATCTGATTATTCAGTTGCAAGTTATAACATCGTGTGGACGGAATGCGAAGGTGAAATTGGCACAGACTATCTACCAACTCGAGTCTATTATCAAATAGATGGCATTTCAACTAAGCAATATATCGGATGCAAATATCGCGATAAGGGAATTGGAGCCGATGAATATCCTGTTCTCATGAAGCACAAAGAGTTTGTAAATTCTTTTGAATTTAATATTTCCTCTGCAAAACTCATTCTTAGTAAATCAGGTAGAAATTTTTCTGAGGAAGAGTGGCTTTCGTTTGGGAAAAATATCACTGTTCAAGTGGTACACCAAATTGACACTCCTATTGCAGAACAACTCGCAAGCAGTATCATCGTTGCAGATTATTTGGACTACGACGATATGATTGAAAGCGGTATTCATTTTGATAGTTCAAATTATATATGTGATGATGAGGGGAATTACTTGCGGCTTCAATTTACATTGAAGGATTATGACACTCTTAGTTGGATTGCATACGTACTCAAGTATGATGGGACTTATTATATTGAAATCAACGAGGATATTAATAAGCCACAATTTTTACTATGTAGTGACGAATTTGCATCGATAATTGAAAAAGTTTGCAATGAACATGATTTAAAGTGATATTGTTTTCGTCTTTCATAGCATGGGTGGGCTTGTCGCATCTGCTTATTTAGTGATGGAACCTGAACAGCAAAGCAAAATTGATGGACTATATTATATAGCATCGCCATTACTTGGAAGTCCAGAGATGGCAAATGTTTTGGGAAATTTGGATTTTTCCAATTTGTCTGGAGGAGCATTTAATACGTTGATGTCAGATGTTGTCAACGTGTTGTTATCTTTTGCGACGCTCACCCATGATCCTTTACGAAATCTTCTGTGCAATTATCAAAGTGTCTATGAATTGATGCCATCTGAATATTATTTCTCGTTGGCGAACAAATTTTATATGACAAAACGAAGCACACTGGGGAGCGTAACAAATTTAAGTTATTCCCAATCGTGGTCTACACTGGCAAGCCGTTACTGCTATCCGTATCAAACCACGCTAAACAATAATTCCATAGCTTTTCATAATGGTTTGTTTAATTCGGATGGAACACATATTTCCCAAAATGTGAATGCGTTCTATTTGTATGGGGTTGGTCGTTCTACGCTGAATACATTGGAATCTGTTGAGATATTAAATGCAACAACAGCTTCGTATGATTATACTTTAGTGAAAAATACCTTCACCTCTGACGGAGACTCAATGGTTCCCAAATGGAGTGCCACACTTAATGGAACACCCAATAACAATCGGATTTTTAGGTGTAGTGGTAGTTATAACGGTCACACAACTATGCTGTCAAATAGCTATGTTTTAACATTTATTGATGAAAATATACGCGGTGTATATGTATATAATGCAACTAATAATTTCACGCGAGGTTATAATTGATATGAAGATTCGGATTTTGATACTTTTGTTCGTTCTCATTTCGATTGCCCTTTCTTCGTGTTCTTCTTCCCCATACTCATATACATATCCAAAAGAATACTCCGCTGAATATTGTTTTGAACAATATGAATTGTTTGATCCCAACATTGCTTATACTGAATGCTACGAGCTTGTTTCCAAAAAGAATTGGGGAGGAAACCCAGCAGTTAACTTTTCAGCAATTAAAGATTGTGAAGATTTATCATTTATGGTATACTATAAAACGGCTTGGCTTTTAGGAACAAGTTTTTCAATACAAATCGTGCGAAACAAAGACAGTAATGAAAATCCTTCTACAGATTTTACTCCTTTGCGCGCTGAGCTATTTTGGTATAATGAAAGTTGGGCAGATCCCGATACTGAAGATGCGGAAAAATATCACAGTTATGATTCTCGATATTTGTCTCAAACTACCATATCAGTTGATTCAAAAGATGCGATTGATGAGATAATGAATGTGGCTATTAAAGAAAACATACTATCCTATGATTCATTTATTCAAGAACAAAATGAGACTATATATGAATCTAAACTCCAAGGAATATATTCTGAGGATGGTGCACTGTATGTCAAAGTTTACTTTGCAGAATGTGATGGTCTTGTGCTTATTGGTAAAATTATGACAGATGAAAACAATGACAGTTATATGCAGCATAAAGTTTATTATTGCAACGAATATGAACATGTTAGCGATATAATTGAATTGAATAAGTCTCGTGTTCCCGATTGTTCCAAATGGAGTTTTTATTACAGATTGGGAGAAAACATGGACACTTTAGTCCAACAAGCAATTGAAAGCATTGGATAATTTTAAGGCGGAAAGCCCTCGGGCTTTCCGCCTTCCCCATTATCTTTCGTCGCGATCATCTTTCTTCTTCCCACCTCCAAGCCAACTCAGTGTAGGAGCGGTCTGTTTGTTGGGTTCTTGCTTTTCAATATTAGTAGGCTGCTCTCCAAACCGCTTAGCAACCGCATTTTTGCTTGCGCGGAAGAAATTATCTTGGCAATAGCCGTAAAGATCGGATATAAGCTTTTGCGCTTCTTCCTTCTTTGGACGGATGCTCATACGCTTCTCATTTAGCTTTTCTTGGTGGAGGTCTGCCGCTTTTGCCTCAAGTGTGCGATAGGTCTGCATCTGCTTCTGTATCGCAGCCTCGTCGGGATAGCCTTTGAAGCGGTCGTATTCAAGAGCGAGCATTTTCACTCGAACTTCCTCCATTTCGTCGGCAATGCGATCAACGATGACGAAGATAGGCTTAAATAGATACTTGATTGTATACATAATATTGCGCAAGAAACTGTTGTCCTTCCTGCGTGTTCTCAAACACTGCCCACTTATCGGGAGTATTGATAATGTTCTTTTTCTCCTTGTACGATTTACTGGTAGTACGGAAATTTACGGTATAGCCCATATACTCGGGGCGCTTCAAAATGTCCTTTACCGTGTTACTGCTCCAGTCATACGGATTCAATGCTTCAAGGTTGTTCTTATACCTACCGAAGCCGTGACGCGCTTGGTACCATGAAGTAGTATTCGCGTCGAACCTCTGCAAGCATTGTGCGTAACTCGGAGTTTACCAGTCGCTCATCACGAAGCTTGGATACAATAGCCGGAAGAGTGTCCTTGAGTCCGCCATCGCTTTGGCAAGCGACAAGCTGGTCACACCATTCCTTGAAAATGGCATTGTCGATCTTATCCTTCATGTGGTAAATGGCTTCCTCCATATTTGGAGAAATGGTTTCCACCTCTCCGAGAAATTCTCTGAAAACGCCCTGCATGGACGGTCGCATATCATTTACATACTGACCGATCGCCATTTTCAAATTATCGCAATCGATATATGCGGTCGTAACCAGGGAGAGCGACATTTCAAGATCTTCCCTGACATGTTTATTATAGCTGCCCACGCTTCGCATAAGATACATAAACGGCATCATTGCAAAGAGAATGGCAAGAACGGGTGCAAGGAAGATGTTATCCATAAGAATATATATCTTACTCTCGGTATGTATTGACTGTATGTATGAGGGGTTTGTGTGTGAGAAAGGGGAACAAGAA
>ULVD01099935.1_pt1 | contig 10174 bp, 10 predicted proteins | sample 1959101 | NCBI WGS metagenome assembly ULVD01 (sample SAMEA4835777, study PRJEB28245) | human gut metagenome | biome: gut microbiome; material: fecal sample | place: Denmark | collected 2008 | reverse complement strand
CCGAGCCAGCCTGCAATCAGACCGGGGATGATTATTATAAAATAGGAGATCCAATACGAATTGGCGGGCATCCCGGAGATCTTAATGAAGGAAAGAATACCTGTGTACATTCCTTCAACCCAGATAGCTATCATTCCCGCTACTGCGCCGACGGTGGAGAAGAACTTTATATCGCATAGCAGATTACCCAGCATGACGAGAATGGCGAGCAGGAAATTCGGTATAGCCGCGACAAGCGCCATATAAAGACCTGCGAGAGGACGGCGCGGATTGCGCCCCGCCTCAATACCGGGCAGCTCACGGAATCCAAGATCCCATACTGCGGAATAGTTAAGAAACATATAAAACAGGATCGCAAATATACTTGTTATCAGCTTGAGTTGCTCATACTGCGCCATTCCGCACGCGATGGCAAGCACGTTGCCGAAAATTGAAATTGCAATTTGGTTGATAAGCAGCTTGACGATGTTGTAAGAATATTTTTTCAGAAAACTCATATGAGAAACCTCGTGGAATTGACGTATTGAAGACGGGTCTTCAATTTCTTTAATTATATATAAAAACACGTTTGTTTTCAATATCCAAATCGGAAAGTTTACACTTTATACAATAAAAGCACCAGATGCACTGTGTAAAATGATTAAAATTATTATTATTAAGTTTATATTTTTCAGTCGAAAGGGACGCATGGTGTATGGCGACACAATATAATCCGGAGGAATATTCTCAGATATTGCGGGAATTTGCCGGATACAAGCTGGTTATTCAGGGGCGCTCGCCTCGGACGGTTAATGAATACATGCTTGACCTGCGCACATTCTTTCGCTTTCTTATTGCCAAGGGGCAGGGCAACGTTCCGGATCCGCACAGTGAGGAATTTACCTCTATCGACATCAGCGGTGTTGATGTTGAGTTCCTGCGCGGCATCCAAAGCACTGATATTTACGATTTTTTATTTTACACCGACCGCGAACGCGGAAACAAAAGTGCAGCGCGTGCGCGCAAGCTGACTGCTATCAAGAGTCTGTTCAAGTATCTCGTCTCAAAACGGCAGTTGCTTGAAAATGACCCGACTGCCGCAATCGACGCGCCGAACAAGCGGAAGTCATTGCCGAAATTTCTGACGCTTGAGGAATCGCGCCTTCTGCTTGAAACGGTGAGAACGGATACGACCTCAGCATTCCGCCGACGCGACTTTGCCATGATAACTCTTTTTCTGAATTGCGGATTACGTCTTTCCGAGCTTTGCGGAATTGATTTTGATGATATTGACCGTTATCTGCGTACTGTTCGTATAGTCGGAAAGGGAAATAAGGAACGTATTATTTACCTCAATGAGGCTTGCAGAGCCGCGCTTGGCGATTACCTCGATGAGCGGACTCGCGGCACGGTCAAGCCCAAAACTCCTGCTGATTCAAATGCGCTTTTTCTCAGCCGTGAGGGCAGGCGTATAAGTCCCAAGTCGGTCGAGTGGACTGTCAACAAATATCTTGAGCGCGCAGGTCTGGGGTCAAAGCACTATTCGGTACATAAGCTGCGGCATACTGCGGCGACGCTTATGTACCGCGAGGGCGGAGTGGATGTCCGTGTCCTTAAGGAAATATTGGGGCATGAGCAGCTTAACACCACTCAGATATACACCCACGTTGTTGACAGCGATGTTGAAAATGCAATGTCAAAAAATCCGCTCGGGCGGGATGTGGCTCGCGTTGAGGATGCACCGAACGCTGACGGCACCGACGGACATAAAAATGATAAGGAATAATATATATGGATCTTCAGAATTTTTCTTTGATATATCCCGATGAGGAGTCGCAGGAGAGGCATCTTCGAGCCGAGGACAGACCTGATATTAGCCAGTATGTTGTGGACGAGCTGGGGCTTGGGGATATTCTTCAACTTAAAAACGGGTCGTTGCCGGAGTTTTTTACCTCTGACCCTGAGGTTATTGCATATCGCAATGAAACCTTTGCCGATCTGCTTGAGAACCCAGGACTTATTGACACGCTTAATTCCGTGATGCCTATTCTGAACGACGTGCTTGAGCTGCGTCGCCTTGAGTCTGACAGCGGTGACACAAACGATTATCTTGCGAGCATTACCGAGATAGAGCTTTATATTTCCAGTGTGGATACGCTTAACGACGGTCTAAACGCAGTAAGCGACAACCTGAAAAGCCGTGCCTTCCGCACGCTTTGTGACCGGATAAACGAGCTTGCCGAAAGCGACTATTACAGTGAGCTTAACGAAAAGCTGTGCGAGCTGACCAAGCGCGTAAGGGAAATCAAAAGCGTGACCATCGGAGTGAATCTGGACGCTCAGCTTCGTCCAAAGGATGCCGGAGTGCTGTCTATCAACCCGGAGCAGTTCCGCTCTGGAGATGTAATAGAAAAGATCCTTCGCCTTAATTTCAAGGACGATGAATACACATGCATTGCCAAGCTTGTGCCCTTTAACAAGAATCAGACAGAAAACCAGAAGACAGCCTTGTCGATAGCCTTTAATTCCGCTATCAACGATGTTTACAGCTCGTCGCTTCGCTCGTGGAAGAAGATAGTTCAGCAGTACGTGCTTGAAAATACCGATTTTCTGCTGAATCTTATCCCCGAAATAGAGTTTTTGGTGAAAGGCACCCGTATGCTGAAACGGCTTAAGGAAAAGCACTGTCCGCTTTGTTTCCCGGAGCTTGCTCCTGCCGCTGACAAGACTTACTGTGCATACGGGCTTTACAATCCGGCTGTTGCGCTGAAAATAGAAGGCGAAGTTGTACCTAACGATCTTGTGTTTGACGAGAATGCAACGATCTATGTGCTGTCAGGTCCTAACCGCGGCGGAAAATCGGTTATTACCTGCGCACTTGGAATATCGCAGGCAATGCTTCAGCTTGGAATGTTTGTTCCGGCGCAGTCAGCGGTCATGTCTCCTGTTGACGGTATCTATACGCACTTTCCTACCGGTGCTGACGATACAATAGATAAAGGCAGACTCGGCGAGGAGTGCGCCCGGCTTGACGCAATAATAAGCTCCGTGACTGATGAGTCTTTGGTTTTGCTTGACGAATCATTGTCCTCTACCGGATCGTTTGAAGCGTCATATATTGCGGCAGAGGTTTTGGGTGGCTTTGCACTGATTGGATGCCGGGTGCTTTTCTCAACACATCTGCACGAGTTGGCGGCAATGATAGACGATATCAATGCCAGAACCGCCAAAAACGGTGGCGTAAAAATTGATACGCTTGTTGCCGGCATTGAAGAAGGGAAGCGCTCCTTCAAAATCACCCGTGCCAAACCCGACGGTAAGAGCTACGCCCGGGATATTGCCGAAAAATACGGATTGTCGTATGATTCAATAAAAAAGAAAGTAGAAATGAAAAAATAAATTTTCGATAGTGAGGGATAAAAATGGATAAGATCTTAGCAATGCTCGAAAATGATGCCAAGCTGACGCCTGAGCAGCTGGCTGTAATGCTTAATAAAGAAACCGGAGACATAAAAAGGACTATAAAAAAGTACGAGGAAGACGGTGTAATACTCGGATACCAGGCGCTTGTGGATTGGGACAAAACAGACCGTGAATATGTTACCGCATTCATTGAGGTAAAAATCACCCCGCAGCGTGATCTCGGCTTTGATAAGGCTGCTGAGAAGATATACAGCTATCCTGAGGTAAAGAGTGTTTACCTTATGTCGGGAGGCTTTGATCTTGCGCTTATTATTGAGGGCAAGACCATGAAGGAAGTGGCGTTCTTTGTAGCCCAGAAGCTGGCGCCCATTGAATATGTCACCTCTACCGCAACTCATTTTGTACTTAAGAAATATAAGGACAAGGGCGTGGTATACGGTTCTGCCGAAATCGACGAGAGAGGAAACTGCAACTGATGTTCGACTATGGCAATGTGCTCTCTCCCACTGTAACATCGCTCAAGAAATCAGGAATACGTAAGTTTTTTGATTTACTTGAGGATATGGACAACGTGGTCTCACTGACTGTAGGACAGCCTGATTTCGTTACGCCATGGCATATTCGCGAAGCAGGAATTGAAAGTCTTGAGAGGGGTAAAACTTATTATACTTCAAACGCGGGTACGCTTGAGCTTAGAAATGAGATCGCGTCATATCTTTCGCGCCGTTTTGACTTGACCTATGATCCTAAAAAGGAAATAACAGTCACCGTCGGCGGCAGTGAAGCGATAGATATGGCTATTCGTTCGCTTGTCGTTCCGGGTGACGAGGTCATAATACCGGAACCGTGTTTTGTGTGTTACGAACCGCTTGTAAAAATGGCAGGCGGCATACCAGTAATAATTGATACATCGGCGCGTGACAAGTTCAAGCTGACTCCGGAAAAGCTGGCGGCGGCGATTACGCCGAAAACAAAATTGCTTGTTCTGGCATATCCAAACAATCCCACCGGTGCAGTAATGACACGCGACGACCTTGAAAAGATCGCGCAGGTGCTGCGGCAGACCAATATTGTGGTTTTGTCAGATGAAATTTACGCTGAGCTGACATTTGGCTTCCGTCACACTTCTATCGTATCGTTGCCGGGAATGCGCGAACGTACAGTGCTTGCCTCCGGTTTTTCAAAGGCATATGCCATGACGGGTTGGAGGCTTGGTTATGTATGCGCCCCCGCTCCGATTTCGGAGCAGATACTGAAGCTGCATCAGTACGCTATTATGTGCGCGCCCACAACAAGTCAGCTCGCAGCTGTCGAGGCAATGAAAAACGGTGATTCGGACATAGAATATATGGCTGAACAGTACAATTTCCGCCGTCGCTACATTTACCGCGGACTTTCAGATATAGGTATTGAGTCATTTGAGCCGGAAGGTGCGTTTTACATCTATCCGGAGATAGGAAAATTTGGACTTTCAAGCGAAGAATTCTGCAATCGTCTGCTTTATGATTATCATTGCGCTATTGTTCCGGGTACTGCTTTCGGCAGATCGGGCGAGGGCTTTGCACGTATTTCTTATGCGTATTCTGTCAATCATATTGACGCGGCGCTTGAACGTATCGAAGCATTTATAAAGACACTCAGATAATTTTTTGATAAAAAATTTGGAATACTGGAGCTGCACATGGAAAACAGCAGTCAGAGCGAACGAAAAAAAAGTGTTTTAGGAGCGATTACGGCGAGCAAACTGACCGAAATGCTTAAAAACATAGATATAAGCTCAATCAAAGAAGCAAACGGAGGATATAACGCGCGTGCGCGCATTCTTGCTCTTTTTGATATGGGTACGTTTGCCGAAACCGGGGCTTACATTGTAAGGCAGGATGCGGGAGATGATCCGTCAAATGCGTTTGAAGGTGTGATTACAGGCTACGGGGCAATAGACGGGAGACTGGTTTATGCCTTTGTTCAGGACAGCTCACGTATGAAAGGCGCTTTTGACAGCGTTTCTGCCGGAAAAATTACGTCGCTTATCAATCTTGCGATCCGAAACGGCGCTCCTGTTGTCGGAATTTTTGATTCCTGCGGAGCATCGGTATACGAGGGCGCAAAAGTACTTGCGGCATATGGCAGGATAATGAAAAGCATTTTTTCGGCGAAAGGCATTGTTCCGCTTGTGGCGCTTATCCCCGGAGTATGCGGCGGCGGAATGGCTGCCTTTGCCTCTGCGTTTGATTTTGTATTATGCGTCAGAAATCAGAGCGAATTTTATGTTGCTCCGCAGTTTATCAGCGGCGAGACTACAGCCGACGGTTCTGCGATTGCGGATATTATCTCGGACAGCGAGGATGAGCTGTATATCCGCACCCGTGAGCTGCTTGCTCTTATTCCCTCCAACTGTAACGAAGGTGCAAGGCTCACCGATACTCCGGTGCTTGAGCGCATGACTCCGCCGGAACTGCTCCTTCCGGACAGGTATGATGCCAAAAAGCTTGCAGCATCATTGGCTGACGAAGAAATATTTCTTGAGATCAGGTCAGAGCTTGCTCCTGAGCTTGTTGCGGGGCTTGCCTTTGTCGGCGGAGTGTGCTGCGGTATCATGGCTAATCAGCCGTCGGTGCGTTCCGGAATGATGACAGCTTCGGCTTGCCGCAAGGCTGAAAGGCTTGTAAGATTTTGCGATGAATTCGGACTTCCGCTAATTGCTCTTGCGAACTGCGGCGGGATATGTTCCGAGGAATCAGATTCGGCGGAATACGCCTCGGCGATAGCCGATCTTTATTCCGAGCTTACGCTGTCTGAAAATGCAAAAATAAGCGCTGTGACCGGAAATGCCTATGGAATTGGGTTTACCTTGATGGCGTCCAAGTCCGTTGGCGGAGACGTGGCTTTTGCTCTTGTTGATTCCTGTATCAGTGCAATGTCTCCTGAGGCATCAGTTGCTTTTGTCTGGAACGACCGAATTTGCAGCAACGAGGTTACGGTGACCAGAGAACAGCTTGAACGTGAATGGCGGGAAAAACTCGCTTCTCCGAATGACGCGGCTCTTTGCGGTCAGATCGACGATATAATAGAGCCGTCAGAGCTGAGGACCAGAATTGTATCGGCGGTCAGAATGCTTTCTTTCAAGTCGCGAGGGCTTCCCACACCCCGAAGGGAGGGCAGACGCTCAAGATGAGAGGCTTTATAATTCTTGCTACGGCGGCGGAAGGGAAGACATTCAACGACTATTGCATAATAGCTGTTTGTTTATTTGTTTTTCTGCTCCTTGCTCTTTCCTTGACTGTTGCATTGGTAGGTAAAAACAAAAAGAAAAAGCGCGAGGCGCTTCTTCGCGCTGAAATTGCGGCAAGAGCCGAGCGCGAAGCCCGCGAGGCGGCATCACAAGCTCAACTTGCAGCGGCGATAACGGCGGCGGTCGCCGCGTACCTTGCTGCGGAGGCAGAGGAGAAAAAGAGTGTTCCACCATCATTCCGTGTGGTTGCGTTCAGACGCGCAAGCGGAGCACAGCCGTGGATACGTCCATGATAATTATGGATACCGATTTGGCTCGATAATAATGAAAGGTATGATCTGATAATATGAAAAGATTGTTCAAGGTAAAAATCAATAATACCGAATATATTGCCGAGGTAGAAGAAATCGTTCCCGATAACGACAGCGCTGCAAGCGAGGCAAACAGTAATAAAAAGAACGCTGAAACCGGAGAAAACGACAGCGTTCACCGCGCTGATAAACTGTAATGCGTATTATCGGAAGACTTGCGCCGACAAAGCTCGGCGCGCTCTCGAAAATCAGTTCAAGAGATCATATTGCAGCCCTTGATGAGGCGGGATTTGACGCGCTTGACCTGTGGGGCGCTGAGGATTTCGGAATCGGTCTCAAGGAGTTCGGCGAAGACCCCTGGGAGCGGTTGCGTATAATACGCGGATGTCTGAATAAAACAAAGCTACAGGTCGTTTTACGCGGGCAATGCTTACTGGGGTCAAAAATTTATCCCGATGATATTACTGAATATTTTATTGCAAGCTTGGTGGATCACGGTGTTGATATGATCCGCGCGTATGATGCACTTAACGATTCAAGAAATCTTGAGACAGTTATTGGGGCGGCAAAAAAATACGGTGCAGAGCTTCAGGCGGGGCTGGTTTACACTGTAAGTCCGGCGCACAGCATAAGTTTTTTTGCCGGATATGCCGCTTTGCTTGAGCAGATGGGAGCAGACTCGGTCTGTATTTTTGATCCGGAGGGTCTTATGCAGCCGTCGGATGCCGCAGAGCTTATCTCCGCGATAAAAAGAAATGTCTCGATCCCTATAATTATATCAACCTTCGGAGCTTACGAGCGTGACGTTATCTCAGCGGCAGACCAAGCTGGCGTGTATGCAGTTGAACGCTGCATCCGCGCAGAAAAGACGTCCGGTTCGGCAGGGATCATGGACATGATCGACGAATGTGAATCTGCCACTGCTTTACCGGATACAAATGAATTTCTTTCCGCTGAAATATCTCATGTACGTGCTGATGCAGGATATCCTCCGCTTGCTCCGCCGATCTCGGATATTCTCACGGCACAGGCTGAGACAAATATTAAAGCAGGAAGCCGTTATAAGATTCTGTTGCCGGAATTCAGCTCGCTGTTGCGCGGTATGTACGGCAGGACTCCTGCACCTGTTTCCGAGAGCTTTGCCGCGCGTACGGTAGGGGACGATCCTATGCTTTTGGTGCGTCCGGCGTCCACGCTTGAACCCGGACTTGACCGCCTGTGCAGAGAATCGGCGCAATATCTTGATGACCAGGAAGATATACTTACATACGCGATAGCCGAGGATGAAGCAGTGCGTTTTTTTGAATACCGAAAGGCATTGAGATACGGACTTGACGCTCCGCATGCCGACCCTCGCCTTGGTGTTCATGTGATATGAAATATTAATTAAAAAATCTGGCTGTCGAAGGCTCAAAGCTTTCGACAGCCGGTTAATTATTCGGATTCTTCTTCCTTTTTAATTATTTTGACAAGTGAGCTTGTGCCAAGCCTTGAAGCCCCAAGCGCGATAAAGTCCTCTGCGTCCTTGAATGAGCGTATTCCGCCGGCGGCTTTTATCTTAAGACCTGCCGGAACATTGGCGGCAAACAGTGCAATGTCCTCGCGCGTAGCTCCGCCGGTTGAAAATCCGGTAGATGCTTTAATATAATCAGCTCCTGCCGCTCCTACAACGGAACACATACGGATCTTTTCTTCGTCTGTCAGCAGACAGGTTTCGATAATAACCTTGAGAATGTGATCCCCGCACACCGACTTGATCTTTCTTATCTCATTTTCAATTTTATCAAAGCAACCGTCCTTGAGCCAACCGAGATTTATTACCATGTCGATCTCATTTGCGCCGTTTTCAATTGCATCGGAGGCTTGAAAGCATTTGGATGCTGTGGTGTCATATCCAAGCGGAAAACCTATCACGGTGCATATGTTGAGCTTTCCCTCCGTGTAATCGTGAGCGAATTTTACATAAGACGCCGGAATACAGACTGAAGCAGTGCGGTACTTGATGCCGTCGTTGCAAATCGTGCGAATCTGTTCCTCGGTTGATGTCGGAGAAAGAAGAGTATGATCCGCGTATTTCAGAATTTCGTATTTATCCATTGTTAAACCCTTTCCTCGTTGTTTTACATATATATGATATCACAACATAAGAAAAATATCAAGCAAAAAACGCAAAACCGTTGCAAAATGCCTCTTAATCTGCTATAATGGAAGCATAAAAATGATTGGAGGTCCTATCTGTGAAAGTAACTCACGACATACATAATCACACACTGCTCTCATCCTGCTGCTACGATCCGGAAGCAACAGTTGAAGCATTTGCGTACCGCGCAAAAGAGCTGGGGCACACCGTTTTTGGTGTATCAAATCACCTGTGGGACGAAAAGGTTCCCGGAGCGAGCAAGTGGTATCATCAGCAGATGATCAATTTCGGACTTGAGGGGGCGCGCGCGGCAATGCCGTCGATTCCCGGAATAAGGCTTATGGTAGGAACTGAAACCGAATACTGCGGTATGAGCGACACTCTCGGTATGCTTGCTGAAACCGCAAAGCGTTTTGACTATGTGCTTGTTCCTCACACTCACATTCATATGAAAAATTTTGTTATCCCGGAGATGGAGGATGTAAAAGCCAAGCGCGAAGAACTGACAGCTAAGGTTGCATCCGCGCTTCCGGAGCTTAGCATTGATCAGGCGAAGAGGCTTGTAAATACTCTCTCAAACGGGGATATCGAGAACCTGATCGGCGAGCGCCATGTTGATGTAATTGGATATAATGTTGATTTTATGTACAAGAGCTTCCTCAGGCTTATGAACAATCCTGAATTTCAGAAGCTCGCCAAAACCGTCCCTACTTCTATTGCACACACTTTTTCTCCCTGCGGTTTCTCAAAGGAAATGCAGAAGATACTTATTGAAGCCGTGTCTGATGAACAGTATCTTGAATGCTTTACCCGCGCCAAGGAGTTGGGCGTTGGCATTGAAGTCAATACCGGCGCTTTCAAAATGCCGGAAAATGATTTTGCGGATGAGGCGATGATACGCGTCATGAAGCTTGCCAAGAGTGCCGGGTGTCGGTTTACTTTCGGTACGGATTCACATTCGCTTGCAGGCCTTGATAAGATCCGTATGGCAGACCGCATATCTGAGCTTTGCGGAATAACCGAGAATGATCTCATGGATTTTCTTAAATAAAATATCGCCCAAACACCATCAGGGACGCCGGTCGGCGT
>ULVD01079184.1_pt1 | contig 10205 bp, 11 predicted proteins | sample 1959101 | NCBI WGS metagenome assembly ULVD01 (sample SAMEA4835777, study PRJEB28245) | human gut metagenome | biome: gut microbiome; material: fecal sample | place: Denmark | collected 2008 | reverse complement strand
CCGTCAGCAGTTGGCGGACTATCTCAACGTTGAGCGCAGCGCCCTGTCCAACGAGCTATCCCTCATGCGGCAGGACGGAATCCTGCGTTACGACAAAAATCACTTCGTCGTCAGCGAAACGGCGGACGTGAAATAAGTGGCGCGCTTTGGCGGTCGGCTTTTCGCAGTGCGGAGAAAGTCCGCATCTCACCTTCCGTATACCTCGATCTGCCTGAGCGCCGGGAACGCCGACGGATTGTCGCATTTGATCAGCCTGTCCAGCGTCAACGTGCGGGTGCGGTGCGCACCCAGCTCGACGCGCTGCGGGCCGTCGATCCCCGCCAGCGGGAACGTCTTTTCATAATCCACGCCTTCCGCCTGCGTTTCGGTCAGCGCCGCGCCGCAGGTCGTCAGACATTCTTTCAACTCGTCGCGGCTGACAAAGGTTTTCAGTTTGCCCGTACATCTTCTATGAAGCACCACCGCACGAGCAGAACTTCAACACGTTGGTGGCAATGATTAACGCGATGGAAGTGCGCGAGGACGACGACAATTTCAAAAATCCCGTCGATCTGCTCTTTGATGCGCTCGAAGAAAAAGACTCGAAATCTTCAGATCCTTTTGGAGCGCTCTCTTGCGAATTTTCAAGTAATATCTAAGTTTTTTTCCATCAAATAAGGTCTTAAAGTGCCTTCATATCTCTCCTCTTATCTCTCCTTTTTCCAAGGAGTCAATGAGGAGGGAATTTTACGGAGACGTATCGAAGCGGTCATAACGGGGCAGACTCGAAATCTGTTAGCTCTTTTTATCGGGCTCGTGGGTTCGAATCCCACCGTCTCCGCCATAGAAGGAAGTCTGGCAAAACTAGGTTTTGTCAGGCTTTTTTCATTGTTTGGGATAGAAGAATGTTGTACATCAATCCATATCCAGTCCTGTCAGCATTGCTTCTGCCGAAGATATTTTTGATTGAAAGTCAAGATGAGCGTAAATATTTGCCGTAGTAGAGAAGTCGCTGTGTCCGAGCCATTCCTGAATTTTTTTCATCGGCACGTTGTTCGCGAGCAATAGACTGGCACAGGTGTGGCGCAAATCGTGAAAGCGAATACGGCGAAGACCATTCTGTTCCAAGATTCTCTTGAATCCGTCCGACAAGTAGCGTGGCTTCCATCGTTCGCCCATCTCATTGACGAAAATGTAATCCAGATACTCTTTACAGTATGATCTGCCACAGAGCTTCCGATAGTGTTCCTGCTTCTCTTTTTTAGCGAGCAGCATCTCTCGGAAATTGGTGACAAGGGGCATTGTCCTCAAACTCGAATCCGTTTTAGCGGTATCGCTTGCCACCTCAATATGCTTTCCATCCAGATTGCATTCCGTCACAGTATGCTGAATTGTAAGTGTGTTATTTTCAAAATCAATCGCAGTCCACTTCAATCCGATAATTTCTTCCCTGCGCAGACCATAAAACGCAGCCAGCTTAATGGCAACTTCCAACGGATGACCTTGAATGATATCAAATAATGTATTGATCTCTTTCTTGTCGTAGAAACTACCAATAAACTTTTCCTTCCTAGGGCGTTCGACATTCACTGCTGGATTAGATTGAATTGTTTTGATTTTGACCGCATATTTCAGCGCACGATGAATGACCGCGTGATAATGAATCACTGTGTTGGCAGAAACCCGTTCGAGCTGAGCGCTGTAAAATTCTTGAATATCTTCCGTAGTCAGTTCCTTGAGTTTGATATTCAAAGTCTCAAAATAAGGGATAATAATCCGCGTAGCCATCATTTCATAGGACGCATACGTCGTCAGCTTTACGGTGCTTTTTGCCACACGCAGCCATTTCAAAAGGAAATCCGTAAAGAGAATATCTCCTTTTTGCATCGCTTCGCATTCTTCGATCCGCTGAACATTCGGCGGAACAAAGTTCCGGCGTACATCCATCATGAAATTTTCTGCCCGTTTCTTATTTCCTTTGACTGGAAGATTGGTCGAAATCCATGGCGTTTTCCGCTTTCCGTTCTCATCTCGATAGTTCAAAACAACATAGAACATTCCGTTCTTTTCTTGCAGGTGCCCTGCGACCATTGTTCTTTCCTCCTTCTCGCCGCTTCCACCCGCTGTTGACAGGAATATCATACCACAGCATAAACGAAATGGCGAGGATACGGTGCATCATTTTGCGGGATTTTCGTCCACAATTTTCAAATAGGACAACACATGGACTTTAGGTACGCGGTATGTCCTGCCAACCTTCATGCCCACGATCTTTCCTTCTCGCAGCAGCTTATATCCCGTCTTTTTACTGATGCTCAAAGCCGAACACATTTCCTCGATATTCATAATATCGGGGGAATCGCTGAGCATAACGCTGTATGCTTCTTTCCCTGATATTTTCATATATATGCCTCCTATATATTTCATCTATCCTCTCGTGAAGCCCGCTGCTTCTCTTTGTGGATACATCTATCTGCTTCTGCTTCGATGGATTCTCGAATCGTGTCCATATAGTCCGTTTCACGATCTCTAAATTCTTCATATACGTCTTTCAGCGGACAGGGAGATTTAAGCATGGCTTTTGCCTGCTTCGGTTGCAACGATAATTCCTCCATGCACATCAAAATATCTTCTCTTGTCGTATACTCATAGGTGTGTTTCAAAATCTCCGCAGGCTGCTGGGACATGAGCCATTTACGATAGCTGTTCTGCTCATTGTTCATTTTTTTGTGGAGCATTGCCTTGTAGTCAACATTGTTCATCATAAATCCACCTTTTCACGTTTGCTTTTTGAAATATGCCTTCACCCTATACAAAAAAGAGAGGAGAGCCGATTTTTATCGACTCTCCCCAAATTCACGTTTTTCTCACATTTGTCCTCGACACCCCTGAGCAGCAAAACGGATGTTTTGCAGGGAGATCATCAGGCGGCTGGCAGCGAACCAGCGCCATAGGTTTTTGCCTCCCCGCATCCTGCCGGGCTGTCCCCATTGCGTGATCCTTCCATAAGGGCTGTGGCTGGACAGAAGTATCATTATCCTCATTGCCGGTCATCGCCTTATCATGAGCTGCACGATATTGACTGCCGATAGGAATCGCTCTTGTGTTCAAAAACACCGTCGTGGCGTATCGCAGATGTGGCTGACACTTTCGCATCAACAATGAGAACGTACCTGATGAAATGACTATTTGGTTATCAGGTTCAAACGAATCTCTTTCTGATCCGCATCCTTATTATACCGCAGTCATTTTCTTTCCGTTATTGCCCAGTAGACGGAATTTAGCCCCTTTTATGGTCTGATAGACGGAATTACATGCTTTTTTCGATCTCCTCCAACCTTACAATGATATTATGGATTTCTCCCTTCAACAAACGCATATCTGACTTTTTCCCTAAAATGATATAATCAGTCGGCACTTCAAAGAAATCTGACATGCAAATCAGTAAATCAATGGATATTCCAGTCCGTCCAATTTCGATCTTTCCGATAGTTCCTGCTGTAATATCCAGATTTTCAGCAAGCTGTTCCTGTGTCAACCCCTTTTCCTTTCGGAGTTGTTTGATTCGAGTTCCGACTTCTTTCATATTATAATTCACTTATATTTCCTCCAAATTTCTGAATTTTGTTATCAGAAACTTGGAGGAGAGCGGCATTTTACGCGATTTTGTGAATATAAAAAAACATATCACTCTGTTTATTTATATCCTGCGCGTCATATAAATAAAAGCACCAAATTGGAATTTCCAACTCGGTGCTTTTTTGTTACACGGGTGTTCTATTTACTTTTACATAGCTCTTTTTACGACTTCAAGTGAGCGATTTACCCGCTTGATTACCGCACCTACGCTTCTGTTCTTGATTCTTGAGATTTCACGGTACGAATACTCTTGAATGAAGTGCATTTGAATAAGCTGCCTATCATCCTCTTTTATTCTCTCCATTGCCTTATAAAGCGGGTCAAGATTAACAATATCCTCATATTCGCTTTCATAGTAGACTAAACTATAATCTGATTCCATGGGAATAGGCACTTTTTTCCTCAGCATCGTTTTACACTCATTAACAAGGATACGTGTCGCCCACGTTTTGAAGTATTCTGGATTCTGAATGGATTCTCGTCCTCTCCATGCTTTGTAAAAGCACTCTTGGACGGCATCCTCGCAGTCTGCATAACAGGAGAAAAAACGATGAGCTGTTCCCAGTAAAGTTGACTTTATTGTTTCCAGTGCTTCCAACACTTCTTCTTCACTCATCGCTTTCTCTCCCTTGCCGTGTTTCATTCTTCAAAGATTGCTTTCAGCAGATCTCTGGTCATCCATTCCATTTTATCCTGTTGTTTTCTAATGCTCCTTTGTTCATTTGCTTCCTGAATCCAAGCCTGAATCTGTGCTTTTTGCTTTTGTTCAGTTTCTCTCCATCTAATTTTTCCAAACATATCATTTCCTCCATATCTACTGAGCGTACACAATCGCAGTCATTCCCAGCCGGATATTTTCATCCGGCTCAAAATTGATGTATGCTTTGTATGTCGTCCCCGTCGCATTTTCATCGGTCTGGTTGATATAGGAGATTGAAGTAATAACGCCTTCTTGTCGATCTTCGTGCTCCATACTCCAGTTAAACTCAATGCTGACCGTTTCTCCAACACGAATTGTCGGCAAATCGGCTTCGGATATCAAAATCTCAATCTGTATCTCGTCTTTAGGGTACACCGTAATCAAGGCATCCCCTTTTTCGACTTTTGCTCCTTTCTTTGCATCAACCGAAGCCACAATTCCTTCAACATCGCTCATGACCTCCGAACCGGTCGGCTGCAAATCCTTCAAAGAGCCTGTCACCGTTTCAAAAAGCAGCTGTCCCCGCTCAACATGCTCTCCGTTTTTTACATGCATCTTCAGGACGCTTCCTTTTGCTTTTGCTGCAACGGCGGCAGTGCGCACTACTGTCCCGCGTCCAATTCTCGACATGGATGTATATTGCGGATTTCTGAATACTCCGACACTTTCATTCATATAGAACAACCCTTCGGTGACTTCAACGGAGAATTTCTTCTCGTCCTTTTCATCCACGCCCGTTACCACACCAACTCCGCTATGGCTGCCGTCCGTCGTGCAAGACAAATACACGGTTTCTCCAATATGAATGTAGCGATTTTCGCTATAACTGTAGCCCTTTTCATTGCTGCAATCCAATGTGAACCGATTGGTCGGCTCTATAAACAAAACTGCCCCATACCTTTCAGCAACACTTTCCGCGTCATCGCCTTCGCTGGCAAATATTCCGCTGACCGTTCCATCCACCAGCGCGTAAACCTCATCCGTTCCCAATGTCGCTATCAGCGAATCTTCACCCACATAATCTCCGATACGGACATAAATATTGTCTACACGCCCTCCGTAAGGTGCAGAAATGACGCTCGTATTGCTTGCAGCAACTTTTCCTGCAAAGATATTTTCCGCTGATGCCTGACTGCAAATGCCCAGCATACCGAAAAACATCAGCCCAAGCATAAAGCCCTTTTTCATGATTTTTCCCGCCTTCAACCCATTCTTTATAAGCAAAAGGAGGGCTTGTTTTTATTCAAGCCTCTCCCTGCTCATTCGCTTCTGTATCGTTCAAATGTGCTTCGAGGCATTTTTATCGCTGCCGGACATGCGCATTTGCTCCACTTTGCGCAGAACTTCCGCTCTTGCCGAAGCTGGAAACTCATGTTCGCCGATTGCGCGTTCCAGCCACTCTCCCCATTTGGATGTATCCATCATCGGGTTTTGTTTAGCGGTTTCAGTTGAATATTTCATGGTCTTTATCATCCTCCGTTGTTTTCTTTTTGTCTTTCGGCGTTTCATTCATGTTCACATACATGTTGATACGCAGCTCGACGCGCTCCACATCATCGTACAAATAGTGGCAGGTATTTCCGCGCGCCGCCACCGAATAATACTCCCCCATCACGATTTCATCGCTCTGAATCGGAATATTCAGCCCCGGCGTACACCACTTTTCTCCGTAGACAGCAAGCGTATTTCCTTCGCTATCCACCTTTCTGACCTTAAAGCAATTTGTGTAAGGTGTCACTGAGTGTGGTACATAATGACGGACATAAATGGCATGATTATCATAGCCGCAATCTTTTTTGCTCCAATTCTTGCCGTCTTTGAATCTCTTATTTTCCGTACAATAAGCATTCATTTTCATGTAACAGGCTTCTTTGACCCCTGTTGGACGAAATTCAGCCTTTCCCCGTGATATGCAGCTCAAGCTCATACACAGCATCAAAATGAATATCCCTAATTTTTGCACCGTTTGCTCATCCCTTACACGGCATATTCCGATTAGAATAGCTTATCGTCCTTCCATGCTGACCATGAATGTCACACGATCCAGCTCCGAAATCAAACCATCCACTTCCGATTCGACCAGCCCATCTTCACAGAATTTGGCAATGACATCGTTCACAGCCTGCATTCCTCCACCTTCGCCGGAACCAAAGAACGGGGATTCATACGCAATCTTCATATTCTTAGCAACGCTGCGATAGCAATCAATGCTCTCCTGAGAAATCGACCATTGCATGTCCGCAAGACCTTCGAGCTGATTTTCCTTTCGGAAGATTTGTTCTTCAAGTTCTGCCTGCTTATCGGGATCATCCGTTTCTTCCAATTTCTTTTTCAAATCTTGGAGTTCATCGGTGACTTCCTGAACCCGAATCGGATAATTCGGATTTTCAATCGGCTCGTTCTTTTCCGGCGACAATTCATAGCTCACCGTATCGCTCAGATGTGCAACATACCAAGCAATAAATTTCTCGGCAATATCCTTATTTTTCGACGCATTATGAATCGCCAGCACTTCTATCTCGGTGTTCATAGCCTGTTCCCCATCTGCGTTCAATGCAGGCGGAAGCATCATAACCACCCGATGGGAATCGTTGTAGCTTACGCCGAAGCCCTGACTATACGACGAGAGAATCGGCATCCCCCACTGGTCATGCTCCTCAGAAAGAAGTTCCGCGTGAGCCGCAATGCTCATCAGCACATTTCTAAAAGCATCGGTTTTGAACGTGAATTGCCCGCCCTGATCCGCATTTTGGATAATATAGTCCTTCATCACAGCAGCGACCAGCGTTTCCATACCGTTCTGCTGGATATCGGATAAGGTGTAGTCGGGGTACTCGCTGGCATAGTCGTCCAGCCAGACCGCAATTTTTTCAAACAGTTCATCGTAGTTCGTCGGATATTCGCCGAGTTCCAGCTCGTTCCACATGGTTTCATCCATCGTCCACGAATTGACGTTGATTGCAATCGGCGCTGCCAGCAGTTCTTCGCCGCTATAAATCACATTTTGAATTTCTTGATAAAGCGTCTTAGACCAATCGCGAAGCTGCCCGTCCTGCATGGATGCCAAGTATCCCTTTTCTTTCATCGCCGCAAAATCACCGGGGGCAGTCAACGTAAACATATCAACGGTATAATCGCCGGACAATGCAGCATTTTGCGCTGACTGAGAGCTTTGCAGAACCGCGATATCAGGATTATCCAGCGAGAACTGAATCAACATATCTGGATTCAAATATCCTGCGACGGTAAGAATCGTCTGGCTGGCAGCTTCATCTCCCGTAATATCACGGATGAAGATATATCTTCCATTTGCAAGCGCATACAGCCCAGTTGCCGAGCAAGCCGCCGGCACATTTTCTGTTGCATCAAACACAGGGATATATGCCTTTACAATTTCATTGCCGTCTGCATCACAAGTGATCACTTGTCCCTGAACAAAACGCACATATCGCTGGTCAACCGCATCCCATGCTACACCGGCAATCCGTTCGTCCTCACCGACTGTCAGGACTTCCTCACCAAGCGTTCCGCTCTCTACATCATATTGAGCAACGCCGGAAAGCGCGTCGTTCGTTTGAATGAGCAGTGCTCCTTCTGCTCCCAACATGATGGCGTTTACGCCCTCAATATCCACGAGTTCCATTTCGCTTGTGTCCAGATCAAAAGCATAGAGTTCCGTTTTGTCATATTCTTCGTAGGTGTCTGTTCCAAGCAGCAGATACAATTTCTTATCCGCATAGACCGCCTGGCGGATCTCGCGATAGGCTTCCATATCTTCGGAATAGAGGTATTCCTGCTGAATCTCTGCCACATCCGTCTGTGCATTTCCTTCGATCTTCTTAATCATGCCACTGTACGGATGAAGCCCATAAAGTGCTTCGCCATCCGTAAAAATCAGCTGCAACATCTGATTCCAAACGGCTGCTTCACTCTCATCCTCCGGGCAGTCCTGTACATAGTCATAATTGGAAGCGGCTGTCAAGTCAATGACCGTATTCATCTTCTCGCTTCCGCTTTTCCATGAATAAACGCCTTTGTTCCCCAGCACATATAAGGAATCGTCAATCCAGCAAAGCGAATCAGCCATTTCGTAGCGCTGCATTTCCGTCAGATCGAGAGCTACACTCGCCCCGTCTGCAAGAATCGGGCTAACACACGCCACAAAAATCAGAAGGGAGAATACCAAACCTGTAATTAATTTTTTCATGATTTTCCACCTTTCTTTTCTGTGTCATATCGTTCGTCGTTGTTCCCCCTTATTATAGCGAAATAACAGCGAGTGTTCCGATTCTGGCACGAAATACCTTGATTCTGGCACGAAAAGAGAACTCCACTATGTTATGATAGTGGAGTTCAGCTTAAAAGAGGTTTTCATTTTGTAGATAGCACGCGATATTCAGAACGTTGCATATTTCGTAACATCAATTTCTCATGAATTGTGAGGCATAGTATTTTTTATCTCCTGTCATATTGGGATTGTATATACTTCCTGTATATGCGTTAATAATTAGCGTATGCAAGTCTAAATCGCTCGTTTCATAATCATACGCTTCTTCAGTTTCATTCGGTTCACTCGGTTCATTTCCTCCTGTATAGCTACACTGGGTTACCCATGCAGGAACAAGAATATAATTCTCTTCTCCTCTTTTTTTACTATACTTTTCGTTGTCATCAGCGCAAATTATATATCCCAATTCCAAATTGTAAACATTTGTTATGTTTCCGTTTGATATCTCTTGCTCGATATTTTTCTTAATTACATCGAAGCTGCAAAAATCAGAGATTTCCTCTATGGTATCTACCTCGCCAACAATATTGTTGGCAATAAACATATAATATTTTTTATCATAATATGATAACATTATTTTAGGATTGACAAAATACATTGATTCTCCAACTGATGTATCACAATTACTTGTATAAAAACCAATGTATGAATTTGAAATTATCGGCACTCCATCAATTACTTCATTAAAATGAATACGATATCCTCCAACCCCTGTTAATTCTGCGTACTCAAATAAACCTTCACCTTTTTTCTTATAAAAAGGGCTTTTAATTTCTGCTTTATTTATTCTTATTTTGATGTTTTCACCATATATTTTTCCGATTCTATCATTTATTTCTTTATTCAGCTGATACAACGATATGAGCTGATTTGTAGCATATATATTATTTAATTCTATTTCATCTACGTTCCAACTATTATTAATGCATAATTCAGCTGTTGAGAAGAATCCATCATCACCAAACTTTTTTTCATATTCCTTATTTATAATTTTTGTCGATTTTATTGTATTTTCTACTATTGCATCTTTATTATTAATTGTTTTTTCAAGCTCATCTTTATTTGCTTTTATTCGTTTAACCCGTTTAATATCAATATTATCTACACTTGGCACATAGATAGGTACATTTATTACAATTTCTTCTCCTTTAACGAGGTATGTTTCATTCCATCCATTTTGAATTTCATCTCGTATATTCTGAATCGTTTCGGCTCGACAAACACTTGTTTGCACAGACATACATATAGCTATTAAAAGTAATGCTTGAACGAACATTTTCATACTGCTTAACTCTCCTATATTTACAAATATTCCTGTATAAGCCGAAATATTCCAGCTTATACAGGAACGCGGTTTAAGATGTGATATCTTTTTACTTATAATCTACATAAAAGTTTCCATGAAGAGTTACACTAACGACGCCATCATAATTGTAATGATTAGTATTTCCTCTTCCACCCATCGTATATGTCTGACCAGCAGTAATAGAGTTACTCTGGATCGGCACATTCAGTCCAACTGTTGCCCATTTGCTTCCGTAATAGGTTTCTGCGTCATAGCTATAAGCACGCAAGAGATTATTTTTGTATACCTCTCGC
>ULVD01080677.1_pt1 | contig 10239 bp, 6 predicted proteins | sample 1959101 | NCBI WGS metagenome assembly ULVD01 (sample SAMEA4835777, study PRJEB28245) | human gut metagenome | biome: gut microbiome; material: fecal sample | place: Denmark | collected 2008 | reverse complement strand
AAACGCATACAGATCTCCTGCCGTAAGCTCCACGTCAAACTCTATTTCCTTCATAAATTATCTCCTATTCTTCATCTTTGCATTTATATTAGCATTATAGCAGAATATAGCGAAAAAACAATATATACAAATTCTCCGTCATATGTTATCTTTAAAATCAGGAAATACTTTATGGGTATAATATATGTAAAAACAAGGGTTATTATATCTGCGTTTCCCATATGGCAGATATAAAAAGGGGGATTTTTATGATGGATATTACAAATATGAGCATAGACGATATCCGTGAACAGGTGGAGCAGCAGATTGACTTTGACCGGCTGGAAGAATTAAACGCCCATCTTGAGAAGGATATCCGGAGCATTCTTGACTCCTGTGGATTATATTACCGGATCTTTTCCAGAGTAAAAACGAAAAGTTCCATCAGCAAAAAGCTTTATAACGGCAAATACGGCACCGCAGAGAATCCTAAAAAAGTACAGGATCTGATCGGTCTGCGTATCGTTTTATACTATTCGGATGATCTGAGCATCGGACGGGAAATTATGGAAAAAACATTTTTGCGTACCGGAACCTGGTCACGAAATGATTTCAATGCAGCGGAATTCCGCGCCACAAAAATCAACGGCGTATTTCGTCTGCCTTCCGACCATTTTAAATTATATACCAGCGAACTCTGGGATCTTCCCATTGATACAACCTTTGAGATCCAGTTCCGCACGGTATTCTTTGAGGGCTGGCATGAGATTGAACACGACATGCGTTATAAAAGCCTTCTGCCGGATGACAAATTCTGGGAAAACAGCGAGGATCTCTCCCGTATCCTTCACTGTATCCTTGCCAATCTTGAATTGTCTGACTGGTCTCTGGTACAGCTTTTTGAGCATCTCTCCTATAACCATTACCAGAACGGAAACTGGGATCTGATGCTTAAGAGCCATTTCCGTCTGCGTATGGAGGATAAGGAGCCTCTCTCCCCTTCCATTACAGCACTCTTTGATCAGGACCGGCGTCTGGCAAAGCAATTCTTCAAATGCGAAAAGATCGTACTGGTTCGCGAGTTATTAAAACAGGATTATATTCCAAAGATCACTTTTGACCTGATCATCCGCCTGCTAAACGAAAGCGTGGTACATGATGACCGCATCACCGCATATTATCAGGAGCATGACCCCTTAGCGGTCAAAACACCTACACCGGTCCGTCAGGCTCTGAAGCCTTTGGACCAAAGCACCCTGTTCCACTTGGAAATCCCTCTTTTGCACAAGCCAGTGCGCGAACTTAAAACAGAATTTAATAACGCTTCCCACATCATTTATCGATGGATCCGTTATAAACTCAGCTATATCTTTCCTGATCTTCCGGCCGAGGTAGAAACTCTGCACCGTCATCTGCCCGGTTATGATGTCAAATGCATCTGGGATGCAGAACAATATATTATGGAAGCAGAATTTTCCTATATTGATGACAAAATGCCCGGAACATTATGGCATATTACCGCCTCTCTTCACGGAGACAGCACAAAGGACAAGGAACCTCTGATGTTCCGTCACCGGACAACACTTCACACTCCGACAACAGCTCTCCATCGGGAGACATTCAGCAAACCATCTTATCTTTCAGAGCTCTCCTCCAAGATCGGTCTGATGGATCAGGAACGCCTCGGAACCCAGGGACGTTTTGTAAATACGCCGGAAGGCTTTGAAACGTTAGAGCATCTGGTTCACGATCCGCAAAGACGCCTGCCGGTGATCGTAATCACACAGCACGAGGCTGTCTCCCCGGAAAACATCAATGATTACCGGGAGGGTTATGACATGAACACATTTCCGGTCAACGGAACACGTCTTGCGAAAGTGATCGGGCTATATTCCCATGTTTATATGCTGGATCAGAAGCTGACTAAAAATCTGTCGGTCGAAGGACAGGACACCAAAGTGATCCATGGAGGCATCCTGATATTCTGGCCGGTTTCCTCTCGTCGTGAAGCCACCGTATATACCAGCCGGATGATCCGGGAAGCTCATTTTGACTACAATCGATTTGCCTATCATGAGCAGAATTTCAACGAAAAAGCATTCCGCTCTAAGCTGGCACAGATCATCAAGGATGATCATGTCACTCATTAATATGAAGTTTTTCTTCTTCTCAGTCCAGGGTTATCTTCACTGTTCTGTGCTTCTTTGAGCTGCCGTTCTCCCTGCACAAACGTATTTTTAACCGGTCACCCTGTTCGTGGGTGGACAGGAACAGGCTCAGGTCCTTCATATCCCCGATCCTGTTCCCGTCAATCGAATAAATTCTGTCTGCAACCCGGATTCCTCCATGATAAGCAGGAGACTTCAATGCGACCTCCGTAATATATACACCATCGTTGTCACCGGCGTCTTTTCCCCGAATCCCCAGATATGCTGTCTTTTTATGATCTACGATCGCCTGCGCTGTTGCTGCAATATCCGCCACCGAAACAAAGGACCAGTTTGTTTCCCCTGTGACATCCTGATAGGAATCTGAAATAATGCCTACAATTCTTCCCTCCACATCTGCCGCAAATCCATTTCCCCCTTCTGTATATGCAACATCCGTGGCATATACAGAAAGATTTTTATCTACTGTCTGTACGGAAAGGTCTACATTCACAATATTTCCCATCATCACAGACTTCATCAGGCCATTGGGACTTCCAAAAAGAAGAATCCTGTCGCTTAACTTCGGAGACAGCTCTGCTGCATATTGTGTAAAATCCATTTCCTCAACTTTCTTCATCGTGCTTTTGGAAATATCCTTTCCGTCCACACGAAGTACGGCGATTTCCGTATTGCGGTCCACATCAACAAGCTCTGCAGCCGCCTTTGTTCCATCTGCAAATTCTACCTGAAGAACCTTCTTTTCTGCCATAGAGGATGGCTGCGTTAATATATAAAGAACATTTCCCTTTTTTTTAAACACAAGGCCGCTCTGTATCTCATCCCCCTTCTGGTTTTTCTGATACCAGCTTTCCGTATGTACCTCCCCCACAGATACAACTGATTTGTTACACTGTATGCCAATCTGTGCGATCCTTTTCCAATAATCCTCATATGCGGCAATCTTGTATTCATCGGATTTCTTTACAAAACCGACCTGCTTTTCCTGCGTACTGCCGGCATTTTTCAGGAGATTTGCCCGATAGATCCGGGCATCCCTCTCTCCCAGAATGTCCTGCACCTTCCAAAATGCTACCGATGCGACCACTCCAAAAACAAACGCAAGAACGATCACATATATAATTCTTTTTACAGGCAGTGAATGCTTTTCCAAGCCTTGCTCCTGCACCGCTTCCTGCAGAAAACAATATTCTTCCCCTGCTGCTTTCTTTTTTTCTTTCATCATGATATATAATTCTCCAATTTCTATGATAACGGTTTTATATAAAGATTATCACATACATATGAATAGTTTGTGAATAAGCAGTTAATATGATATTGCAAAATTATCTTGCAGTATCTTATCGGTGTGGTGTATGATGATTATAATTGTATTGAAATGAGGTCTAAATGAATGAACGAGAAAGTATTACAGACATTAGAATATAATAAGATCATTGACCAGCTGGTTTCTTTCGCCTCATCTCCATCCGGCAGGGAATTTTGTCAAAATTTAAAACCTCAGACAGACCGTGACTGGATTGAAGCATCCCAGAAGGAAACCTCCGATGCACTGACTCATATTTTGACCAAAGGGGAGCTTTCCTTTTATGGAATTCAGGATATCCGTCCTTCTTTAAAACGGCTTGAGATCGGATCATCTCTGGGAAGTCACGAGCTGTTAGATATTGCAAAGCTCCTTTCTGCGGCTGCTTCGGTCAAGAATTACTTCCGTCAGGCACTCCGCGAGGATGATTCCACCGGAGATTCCCTCGACGAACGTTATCAGCTGATCGAACCGTTATCTCCTCTGATGCAGGAGATCCGCCGGTGTATTCCGGAGCATGATGTCATTGCAGACGATGCTTCCACCGGACTCGCCCAGGTACGCAGACAGTTAAAACTGACCAACGACCGTATCCACGAGCAGTTAAACAGTATTCTCAGCAGTTCGGCCCGCAGCATGCTTCAGGATTCCATCATTACCATGCGAAACGGCCGCTATTGTCTGCCGGTCAAAGCCGAATACCGTTCCTCCTTCCGTGGAATGCTTCACGACCAGTCTGCAACCGGTTCGACGCTTTTTATTGAGCCGGCCGCTGTCGTAAAGTTGAACAACGATATCCGTCAGCTTGAGTTGCAGGAGCAGGAAGAGATTGACAAAATTCTTGCGGACCTGAGTAATCTCGCTGCAGACCAGTCTTTCTTTCTGGCGCAGGATTACCGGGTTTTATGTGAGCTGGATTTTATCTTTGCCCGTGCCATGCTGTCCAAAAAAATGAGGGGCACAAGGCCTCTCTTCCCGGCAGAGGGTTATATTGAGATCAAAAAAGGTCGTCATCCCCTGATCGACGAAAAAAAGGTCGTTCCTATTGACATTCATATCGGAAAAGACTTTTCTCTTCTGGTGGTAACAGGACCGAACACCGGTGGCAAAACGGTCTCGCTCAAAACCGTAGGTCTCTTTTGCCTGATGGGACAGGCAGGCCTTCATATTCCGGCATTCGATAACTCCTGTCTGAAAATCTTCGATGAAATTTACGCTGATATCGGCGACGAACAGAGTATTGAGCAGAGTCTGAGTACCTTTTCCTCTCATATGGTCAATACTGTATCGATTCTGGAAAAGGCAGATTCTAACAGTCTGGTGCTTTTCGATGAGCTGGGTGCCGGTACCGATCCTACGGAAGGTGCTGCTCTTGCCACAGCGATTCTTGCAAATCTGCACAAACGAGGCTGTCTGGTTATGGCAACAACCCACTACAGCGAATTAAAGCTATATGCTTTGCAGACACCGGACGTTCAAAATGCCTGCTGCGAGTTTGATGTCTCAACGCTGCAGCCAACCTACCGCCTGTTGATCGGTATTCCGGGAAAAAGTAACGCATTTGCAATTTCCGGCAAGCTTGGATTATCCCCGGAGATTATTGAAGATGCCAAAGAACGTGTCTCTTCCGATGCCCAGAACTTTGAAGACGTTCTGAGTGATCTGGAAGCCTCCCGGATCAAACTGGAACAGGAGCATAAAACAATCTCCGAAAACCGCAAAGAAATTTCCCTGCTCAAAAAAGAGCTTCGCGAAAAAACGGAAAAGCTGGAGCAGTCCCGTGAAAAGATCCTGCAAAATGCCAACCAGGAGGCAAGCCGTATCCTTGCCGAGGCAAAAAACGTGGCAGATGACACTATACGCAAGTATACCAAATGGGCCAAAAGCGACCGTCATATCCAGGAAATGGAGAAGGAACGAGCCGAGTTGCGGAACCGGATGAACAAACACCAGAACCAGTCCGGAAGCAAACCACAGAAGAGAAAAAAGAAATCCCTCAAAGCTTCTGATCTGATGATCGGTTCTAATGTTCACATATTAACATTAAACGCAGACGGCACCGTCAGTACACTTCCGAATGAGAAGGGCGATCTTTTTGTGCAGGCCGGTCTCTTACGGACACAGGTCAATATCAAGGATCTGGAGCTGCTTCCGGAAGAAAAACCAAAACAGACAGAAAAGCGTCACAGCGGAAGCGGAAAGATCCGTATTGACAAAGCTGCTTCCGTCCATCAGGAAGTAAATCTCATCGGTATGACAGTGGATGAAGCAATGCCTGTGTTAAATAAATATCTTGATGACGCTTATCTGGCCCATATGACTCAGGTAACCGTGATACATGGGCGGGGAACCGGTGCCCTCCGCAAAGCCGTCCATCAACAGCTCGCCCGTCTGAAATATGTGAAATCTTATCGCCTTGGCGAATTCGGTGAAGGCGATATGGGCGTTACCATTGTAACGTTCAAATAGAACAAGGAATGAAATGGAGAAGATGAAATGGCTGAAAAACAAAGAATTTTAATTGTAGACGACGACAACAACATTGCTGAACTTGTTAGTATGTATCTGGTCAAAGAATGCTTTGATACCCACATTGCCAACGATGGAGAAGCTGCTTTGGCTACAATCGAAAGCTACCAGCCAAATCTGGTGGTTTTGGATATCATGCTTCCCGGCATCAGTGGATATGATGTTCTCCGGGAACTTCGCAAAACCTCGAATCTTCCTGTCATCATGCTTTCCGCCAAAGGCGAAACATTTGACAAAGTTCTCGGTCTTGAACTTGGAGCCGATGATTATGTGATGAAGCCCTTTGACACAAAAGAGCTGGTTGCCAGAATTAAAGCAGTTCTGCGCCGTTATACTACAGAAACAACCGCACAGCAAGCCGAAGCGATCCCAAAAGAATGCGTTACCTATCCGAACCTGATCATTAACCTCACTGACTATTCTGTTTACTATTTCAAACAGAGAGTCGAAATGCCCCCAAAGGAACTGGAGCTTTTCTATTTTCTTGCTTCCCATCCAAATCAGGTATTTACCCGCGAACAGCTTCTGGATCATATCTGGAGCTACGATTACATCGGAGATACCCGCACCGTAGATGTTCATATCAAGAGACTTCGCGAAAAGTTTTCCCAGCCTGCCGAATGGAATATAGCCACAGTATGGGGTGTTGGATACAAGTTTGAATATCATGCATAAATCACAGCTTTGAACGGAGAATTCCTATGAAACTATCAATTCGTTCTATTTACGTTACCATCTATCTGCTGCTGGCAGCGGTAATGTTTGTACTAATACATTTTTGGGGCGTTCATCTGGTATCGAACTCCCTGATTGCGGAACGAAAGGCGGCACTTTATGAAGAGGCCAGTTCCCTTTCGAAACGATATTTTTTTAATGTAAAATCCATCAATCAGTTTGACGACCAGACGGAATCCTCTCTGCGGGAACGCCTGTCTTCCCTTCAGACTATGAGCCACGCCCGCTATTTTCTTGTGGACAGTACCGGCAGGATTTCTGTGGATTCCACAGCCAGAAACAGTCTGGAGGGACAAAACTTTAATGATCTGAACCCGACATTCTTAGATAACGACACCTACATTGGACATTTAAACAGCTCCTATCTCCCTCAAGAGTCTCTGTCCATCATCTATCCGTTGTCTGAGGACTACGATATGAATGGATATCTTGTCATTATGACCCCCTTAAAAACGCTTCGCGCCAACGCACGCCAGCTTACAAAGGATTACCATATATGTTTTGTCGTGTTTTTCCTAATACTGTTATTTACCTTATTTGGATTATACTGTCTGACAGTTCACCCGCTCCGTCAGCTTTCCCTGACGATCCGGGAATATTCCCGTGGACATTACAGTACCAAAATAAAGCACCTTCCTCTCCAGGAATATGACTCTTTGTCAACGGCAGTCCATAATCTGGCATCCTCAGGCAAAAATGCAGGAGACTACCAAAAAGACTTTGTGGCAAACGTCTCCCATGACTTCCGCTCTCCCCTGACGATTATCCGGGGATATATCGGTGCCATACTGGATGGTACGATTCCACCTGAAATTCAGGAAAAATATCTTAAAATCATCTTAAGAGAAACAGATCGGCTGACAAAGCTGACAGAACAGCTTCTGGAAATGAATCGTTACGAAAACAATGGTATCATCTTAAATTACAGCACTTTCGACATCAATGAGGTCATCCGCAATGCTGCTTCCAGCTTTGAAAAGCATTGCACCGAGAAAAAGATCTCCATTCACCTGATCTTCAACACACCATCCCTGTATGTGGATGCCGACCGCGATAAAATATCACAGGTGATCCAAAATCTCATTGATAATGCAGTAAAATTCAGTTCACCTGATTCGTCCATTGAGATACAGACTACCGTACAAAAAGATAAAATCTTTGTCACTGTCAGCGATCACGGCATCGGCATTCCGGAAGAAAGCCTTCCACGCATCTGGGATCGTTTCTATAAAACGGATGTCTCCCGCGGAAAGGACAAAACAGGCTCTGGTCTGGGACTTGCCATCACCAAAGAAATTATCGATGCCCACCGTGAATATATTCACGCCACCAGTATTCTGGGAAGCGGTACTGATTTTTCTTTCTCGCTGCGACATCATTCATCAGGAATATAAGTTTTCTATTTCGTCTCAAAATATAGAATATACAAAAAAACCGGATCAGAAGCCTCTGCCCCAGATCCGGTTTTCTTTTATTTGTTGATACTGATATTTATTTATTCTCTTGTGCCAAGTACACGGGCAATCTCATACTCATACTCGTCAATGGACTTTGTCATTGCAAATGCCTCGTCTACATCTACATCATAAAGCTTGCCGTTCTTATATCCAATCAGACGGTTCTTTCTGCCTTGATCGATCACATCAACTGCATAAGCACCCATCATAGAAGCATAGAAACGATCTCTTGCGGTCGGGCTTCCACCTCTCTGGAGATGTCCGAGGATCGTTGCTCTGGTCTCAATACCGGTAGCATCCTCAATTTTCTTAGCCAGCTCATCCGAATGACCAACACCCTCCGCATTGACTACGATCTGATGTGTCATGCCAAGCTCTCTGTTCTTATGAATCTGCTCCAGAAGTGCATCATAGTTATTGTCAAACTTCTCCGGCAGAAGAATCTCCTCTGCACCATTTGCAATACCACACCACAGTGCAATATATCCGGCAGAACGTCCCATAACCTCAACAACACTGCAGCGCTCATGTGAATTGGAGGTCTCACGCAGTCTGTCGATAGCTTCCATAGCCGTATTGACAGCGGTATCAAATCCGATCGTATAATCTGTATATGCAATGTCCAGATCGATCGTACCCGGAATACCAATAATGTTTACACCAAATTTAGACAGATTCTTTGCTCCGGTAAAGGAACCATCTCCTCCGATGACGATCAACGTCTCAATCCCCATCTCCTTACAGATTTCTGCCGCTTTCTTTTTTCCTTCTATCTCACGAAACTCTGCACTCCGGGCTGTAAACAAAAAAGTACCGCCATGCTGCAGTTTTTCTGAAACATCCTTAAATGTCAGTAAATCCATCTCCCTGTGAAGAATACCATTGTATCCTCTGCGGATACCATAGACATCATATCCTCTGGTAATACCGGTACGGACAACCGCACGGATGGCTGCATTCATGCCTGGTGCATCTCCTCCACTTGTAAGTACTCCGATTTTTCCTTTCTTTGTGCTCATTTTTTCCTCCATTCTGCCACAAATGACCATGGCATCGTTAATTATTTCTATGTATGATTTATGCAGATCCCAAAAACACCCGGAATATGCACAAAATATAATAATATGCACACATTCCTATTTTATTATGATATGGAAGTATTTTCAATCCCTTTTTCAATATTTTTCAAAAAACTTTTCTAATTTAAAGAAATGCTCCTATTCATGAAATAATCTTTATTACCTATTTTCATATTTTGTAAAAAAGGGCTGATTTTTCATCAAAAGTATGATATAATTGTGACATATTGTTGGCAATAGGCAATATAGCCAACATTGATCATAAAAAATTGTATATTTTCGTCACTTGCATTATTTCACAATCCGTACGATAATGTAATTAGAGAAAATATGTAAAGATATGTCTAAATTTTGTTTGATTATTTATAAGACATGATCAGAGGGAAAGAGTAAGAACGGTTAGCATATTGTTCCCAATTATGAATAATATGTAATCCAAAAGGAAAGGGATGAATGTTATGATGTTTAACACCAGTGAGTTAATTCTCGATGCAGTTATTTTATCGATTGTGGCCAGCACGCCTGAGGGCATTTCGGGCTTTAAAATTGTTCAGAATGTCCGCTCAAAGATTGATGTACCGGAGAACACATTCTATCCTTTGTTAAAGCAGATGCAGGCCGATGGCTATCTGGAAGTTTATCATAAGGATATCGGTGGCCGTAGCCGTCGTTTTTACAAGATTACAGATGCCGGGCGCGAGCATCTTACATATTGTCAGCAGACCTGGAACAATTATCTGCAGGGTGCCAGTTCCCTTTTAATGAATGGAACTGCACAGCCTGCTGCAGCACCTACACCGGCTCCTCAGCCACAGACGGCTTCAACATCTCAACCACAGCCGGTTCCTGTAATGAATGTGGATCCTCAGGTGACTCCTGTTTCCGGTTCCCAGCCGGTCCCTGTGATGAACGTAACTCCTCAGGTGACTCCCGTTTCCGGTTCCCAGCCGGTCCCTGTGATGAACGTAACTCCTCAGGTGACTCCC
>ULVD01034146.1_pt1 | contig 10285 bp, 11 predicted proteins | sample 1959101 | NCBI WGS metagenome assembly ULVD01 (sample SAMEA4835777, study PRJEB28245) | human gut metagenome | biome: gut microbiome; material: fecal sample | place: Denmark | collected 2008 | reverse complement strand
AAATATACGCCACTGCAATAAACCCCATTGGCTAGATAAATCAAAGAGTTATCCTTTTTATTGTGAATAACCTCTTTCCCCATTTTCTTATATAGAATTTCAATATCTTGTACCATCTTTCTTCATCTCCCTTAACTGCAATTCTTTTCCCTTTTAAATTCCAAAAGGAACCTGATTACAAATTCCTTATTTCCATCTTTTAGTTCGCAGAATTTCATTTTCCCAAACGGTGTAATAAAAGCATTATATTCATTTGGGAAAGGAAGTATTTTTATCTTACTGTCTCCCAGATTTATAAGCATTCCTTCCCGATTATCGAATTCCAAGGTAACAATCCTGTTCCTCGAATTATCAGCAAGACACCCTCTGTAGGTACCCAAATTATTCACAAACAGATTAATATTTCTTTCAATCTGGAGATAATTATCAACTTCTTCATAAAATGCATTGTCGTAATTTATCAATTCAGCCTTATTATATTTTACTGATATGATTTCAAACATTTCATAATGTCCATCTTCGAATCTGATTACATTTTCAACAGAATCCACCTCTCCAACAACCTCTTTGCCGAGACTGTCGGCTATTCGAACCAATAATCGTTCTCCATTTTTTTCAAACGTGAGTTTTTTGGGCTTTCCGTCCTTCGAAAGGTATTCTCTGCAAAATTGCAGTTCTTTCCTTCTTTTACCTATACTCTCTTGCATCAATTCTTTATCAGCACCTGAGTTAAGCTTTATTTTATTTAGAAAATAGTGGGTAACTCTTTCAGCATACCCTATTGATTCGCTGTTGCTTAAAAAAATAAATGCACATTTCTCCGAAGGAATTATATATACCCTGCCAAAAGCTCCTGTATCGGAAGCAATATGGAAAAAAATGTTTTTTTGCGAATACCTTTTATATTCCCAAGTTCTGCAATAATAACTTTGTTCCCCGGATGATACTTGTACCTGAAAAAGTCTGCTTAAATTGTCATATTCTTCCATAATATGGTTGATAAATCTACTCAAATCATAAATAGAACTGTACATGAGTGTGGACGGGAAAAAAGATGGGTTATATACTATATGCGGTAATTGAACCACTTTTCCGTTTGCTATGTATACGCCTTCACACATGTTTTGCTTGGTGCTGCCATCATAAAACCCCGTTTCTGTAAGCCCCAGTGGAACAAGAATACAATCCCTTACAAGGGAAGAAAAAGACCGTTTAGTTACATGTTGACATATATATCCCACCAGATTCACTCCCACATCAGAATAATAAAATGTTCCGATTCCTTCTTTCACCGCCTCTACAAAAGGCAGTTTTTCAGAAACAAAGTTCTCAAGGGAATTACTGTAATCCTCACTGTAATAGGATATCTTGGCATTTAGCAAGCCACTCTGGTGTGAAACAAGCATATTAACAGTCGTTTTCGGCGATAATTGCAATTTAGCATATATCTCCTTAGGACACACCTCTTCCAGTGTACTTTCATATTTCATGTATCCTTCTTTTACTAACTTTTCCACTAAATATCCTGTAAATAATTTAGTTAACGATGAAATATGAAATTTACTGTGTATATTACAATTGTTTGACTTATCCTCTAAATTTAATCGGCCAATCGCTCTTACATAAGCATTGTTGCCCTGTATAATAGACATAGAACATGCCGATGCCCTTTTTAACTGCTTTTCCATCGAATTAATCAGAAAGTTAATGTTAATGTTATAACAGTCCTCCAATTCCCTAATATCATAAAAATCCATACCACTCAGCCTCCCTCAAAACGCTCACATTTTTATGTCTCATATATTTTTCTTACCATATCCTCAATATCCGGATACTGCACTTTGAAATCTTTTATGGCACATTCTTTGCCCAAAGAATCTATAACTTCAGCCAAGGATACTTTTTCAGGGTTATATTTCACGCGTAAGCTGCCTTCCCCTGTATTAGCTACTTCAAAATTATCAAATTCAAGCTTGGCATTGGTCTCTTCCGCGCATACGATCTCTATTATGGATTCTTTAGCATGCTCGTTTTTGAATTTCTGCAAAGAATCATCATATATCTTTTTACCCTTAGTCAAAATAATGATTCGCTCGCAAAGCAGATCCAAATCCTTCATATCATGAGATGTCAGGATAATAGTGGTGCCATCCTCCTTGTTTCTCTTTTTAATAAAATCTCTGATCTGTCTTTTGGCTAAAACATCCAAACCAATAGTGGGCTCGTCCAGATAAAGAATGTCGGGGCTGTGAAGCATCGCTACGGCAATCTCCACTTTCATTCTTTGTCCGAGACTCAATTGGCGGATCGGAGTTGAATAAAACTCATCCAATTTCAACAACTCAATAAACTTGTCTTTGTTGTAATTGTAAAGCTTATCATCTATCTGATATATTTCTTTGTAAAGTTCGAAACTGTCTTCCATCGGCAAATCCCAATTTAGTCTCGATCTCTGACCGAATACGACACCGATGCTTCTTGCATTCTCGATGCGGTTCTTATAAGGAACTATTCCTGAAACCGTTATTTCTCCCGCAGTCGGAAACAAAACGCCTGACAGCATTTTAATTGTTGTTGACTTGCCTGCACCGTTTTCACCTATGAGTCCTACAGCCTCGCCTTTCTCAATAGTAAAAGAAAGATCTGATACAGCAGTCTTTATCGATACTTCCGGGCATAAAAGGTTTTTAAGCACATTTTTTACGCCCGCTTTTTGTTTATAAATCTTATACTTCTTTTCAACATTTTTTACTTCTATTAACGACATTTTTACACCTCACTGCCTCTTTCGTGTCTACTTGATTTAAAGTCCCTTTCCCCGCATGTTAAGAACCACTGCTAGTGTATAGCCTCCTGCAAAGTACAAAATAAACGTTTGCCAATACGAAAAATGCAATCGTAAAAGCAGGAAATGCATAGGCGAAACCGTCACCAAACGCTATATCCTGTTTATGAAACATAAGCTTTAGCGGATAGTAATTCATCATTCCGTATGGAATGATAACGGTAACCATAACTTGAATAATATGTGGAAATACAGAAATCGGATAATAGGAAACCTCGCGGAAAAAATACATAATTTCAAACAAAGCATCTATCTTTATCGCCCAAAATGCTGAAGCGCTGACTATAAGAAACAAACCGGCATATATAAGGCTTCCGCTAATAATCACGGCTACTACAAACAGCCAATTTATACTGTAATCCAGCCTTCCGGCACATATCACCATAACAATGATCGAAAGAACTATATGTGCTATGTAATTGCACATGAAGTTACTGCTGATTAAGTAAGGTAGCACTTTTACCGGTTTAACCAAAATATCATCAAAATTTCCCGTGTGTATCATATTGGGCAAATTCAGAAAAATGGTAAAGAAAAACGTTCCTGCTATTCCATACGAAAATAAGCTCGTCGAATAGAGCATCATGACCTCATATGAATTCCAGCCGTTCATGCCGTTGAAAGCTGTAATCATAATCCACATCAGCAAAAAGGAAATTCCGTAGTCAAGTGCCTGCGATATGCAGTTAATCAAAAACGACCAACGGTACGACATCACGGCTTTTATGGATTTGGCAGTATATAATTTCCAAAGTCTATAATATCTTCGAATACCTGTCATATACATCAACCTCCATGTATCATCAGTCGTTTTTGAGCCATTCTCCACAAAAGAAAACTCAAGAATACAAGAATGCCCAACCATCCCATTTGCATTGCAAGTACCCTGCCTATTTCTCCTGCAGTTTTCATACCCAAAAGAATAGTTGCCGGTTCATATATGACATACCTAAACGGCATAAACAAAGAAAGTGTTCCCAACCATCCCGGAAAAAACCAAATAGGTACGAAGCTACCCGAAAACAATTTGGTGAAAATGGAATTAACATTGTCAAGGAAAAAGGCATTCCTAAACCATACACAAGTCAGTCCAAAAGAGAAATTGTAAAAAAAATTGATACCGATTCCTAAAACTACGGAGCCGATATACATCACTACATTGACAAGTGTAAAAGGAGTGCGCATCCCAAACAAAAGCATCGCCACCAAAACAGAAGGGAAAACGCTGTAGACAGTATTAAAAATCCCTTTGGATAAAGAATTAATAAACAGATATTTTATGTAATTAATCGGTAGCAAGAGATCTCCGACCACAGATCCGGTTAAAACCGAATCGTTTATTTCATTCATTACTCTTGAACCGGTTATCCCTTCAGTAAAGCTTGAAACAATACTGTACACAATCATATCCTGCAAAACTATGCTATATACATTCGGTACATCAGTCGCATAAAGTCCCTTCCAAATGTAAATTTTTAACACAATGTACGCAAAAGAAAAAATAGTACCGACTAAATAGTCAAAACGAAAAATCGTTTTGCTTTTGAAAGAATTCAGTAAAATCCTTTTAATCAATTTCATAGTTCACAACACTCCTTAGTCGACCATAGTGATGAAACCAATTGCGTTATCGACCTTGTCTTTATCTTTTTGACTAAGATACGGCTCTACTTCAGAATATAAATCAGCACTGGCCATTCTTTGCCGTAAGGAGATATGCCATTTCTTTCTCTCCAAATCTGTCAATCCGTAATATTCAAGCAAATACCTTCCCTTTTCTGTAAAGCAGTGATTTAATAGTTCTAACACCTTATCATCTTGGTAAAGTTGACTTGTCAAATACATTACGTAATAAATGTATTCTTTTATCTCATATTTATCGATTAAATCGTACAACTCCGCTGTTTCCCCTGCAGAAAACGTTTTGTACAAGTAATACACATCCCTAAACATCGAAATTCTAAAAGGATTGTCCAGTTTAAAAAGGTATATCGCATTCATCTCCCTATAATGATGAAGACACAACTGAATAAAGCTTTTAACCTTTGAAAGGGTCTTCACATCCTGACTGAAAATTCTTTCAAAATGTGTATCTGTTAGAAAGTCATTCAGAATATCTATCTGCATTCCCGTGTATTCTCCCCAGAATAAGTCGTAGTTTACATCTATATTAACATAATTATAACCCACATACTTAATATAATCTATATCTTGATGGGAATTTATGAGAACGATTTTCTCAGTTCTGGTTAACTTTCTAAAATTTCCGTCTTTATCTCTTACATCCTCAACAAAGCCATTGGCATACAATATCTTTTGAAGTTCTCCCCTCATACTCTTAGGCACGAGTATGTCTACATCGTGGTTATCTCTGTACCCCTCGCTTCCATATGCCAGTTTCGACAGGACATCGCCCTTAATAAACGCATACGGGAAATCCGCTAAATCCTTTATTAAATTTGGTAAAAGTTTATCATACCAGATCTGATGCTTCTTAAAATTCTCATCACTTATTTTCTCTACCATACCATCCATTTTTCATCCATCCTATGTATCACACCATTTGGCCACATAATATTTTTTTTTACTATTAATTTCCCGCACTACAAGTATACTTTTGATATAATCTGCCGTATCATACTCATTGTCATTTTGAATCAGGTAATCATATGCCTTACATCGTTTCAACATTTCAACAGACCTATAATAGCGTACTATGGCATCTTCTTCGCTATATATGCCTCTTTCCGATCCCCTTGTAAGTAACCGTTCTTTTATCTCTTCAAGCGTCTTCGGCAGCAAAAAAACCAGAACGACATCATCAAATTTCCTTTTCACTATCAACGCTTCATCAACATCCAAATCCAAAACCGGAACTCTCCCTTTTCGTACTATCTTTTCTATATCAGTCTCCATCGTCCCGTAATACCCAAGATCACCTTTTTTCCAAAGCAAAAAATCCACTTTGTTCTTAGTAAAATAATCCTCATCCACAAAGTGATAACTTACATCTTCTGTTTCGTCCGCTCGCTTCTTTCGCGACGTATAAGAAACCACCTGTTCCATATCATATTTGTCCTTAAGGCATTTAATTACTCTGGATTTACCGACGGTGGACGGTCCCGAAATCACTATCATCTTTTCATACTCCTGAGTTTCTGTAAAAATGTGTCAAAAGAAACATTACTTAGCGGCCTGCGCCATCCATATACGTGTGGTATAAGGAACTTCTATAAATTCTTTTTTCTCTTCCATAACTATATTTCTAATCTTTTCGATTATGCTCTCGAATTTATCTCCCGCCTGTCTCGCAATCGTACCATGAGACTTGAATCCTTCAATAAAATCTTCCGCAGATATTGTATGAATAACACAACCCTCTACATAAATAGGCATTGTGAACAGACCGCTTTCTTTTATAACCTCAGTCTGTTCCTCTCTTCTGGTACCATAACTAAAATCATCTATCTCGCTTTCCAACAACTCTTCTATCTTTTTCTGAAGCGGATCCGTCAAATCTCTGTGATTCCACATGCATGCAAACCATCCGCCATCCTTTAATATCCTCTCAGTCTCAATAAGAGCCAGCTGTCTGTCACAGACATTAAAAGAGGAACCAAACGTTACCATGTCAAAAGCGTCGGACTTCATGTCGGTTTTTTCGCCTATACCTTCAAACCACCTGACATTTTTATACTTTTCCGTTCTTTTTTTCCCGTTAGCACGCATTGCATCGTTAGGCTCCACGGCACATACATTGAATTGAGCCTCAGCCAGCTTAAGTGTAAGATGAGCAGCTCCCGCTCCCACATCACATACCTTATCACCTTTTTTAATACCTGCTATGGATAACATTTTTTCAATAGCGTCATTCGAATAGTCAGGGCGTTTCAAATATGCATCCGCCAAATCGGTGTAATCCCACTCCGTTTTCATTTTTCACTACCTTTCATTATTGAACGTATACATTATTAATAATTGTCTTGTAACAAAGAATTTCTTTTTCTCTAGCCGCTTTCATATATTTCCAGATTTTATGTTGTATAGCCTCAGACGGTGTGGCTATGTTTTTTAACACTAAAGAAATAACCAGCTGACCATCAATATAAATTTCTTCTGCAAGTTTAAGTATCTTCTCGGAATCTGCGGAATCAAAAAAGCCTTCCTTGTTTAAGAATTTGATCCTTTCGAGCATACATTTTTTGTGCTCCGAAAAAAGATATGGGAGCTTTTTGTCCTCAAGGAATATCTTTGCGTTATCAGGATTATCAAGAATGGCCTCATACAAATCCACACCAAATTCTCCCGATTCCTGAGGCAATATGTACTTGTACTCCTCAGTAGGATTCTCTCCGGCAAGATAGTCTTCGAATCGTGCAAATATATGAGGGAAATCATATTCATAAGGACAGTTGGTAGGGTTATATTCGAACGTATATAAAAAGTCATTATAACTTCCGCTATTCTTATATGATTCCAGAACTGCCTCGAAACTTGCTTCATGAAAGCGAGGTTTTCCTCCCTTTATAGAAACCAGATTAAATGTATTCTTGACTCTATTGTATCCATATACCAAGCTCTCATGATCAAAATCCTTTACCGCAAATTCATCCTGTCCGGGCAAATATTTCTCATTTAACCAAAACTCTATATACCTGCCGTTATCGATTGAACTGCATATGAAATCTGCCAAATCAATGTTAAGTTCATCCAACATCTTTCTTTTAATCGTAGAGCACTTAACTATCGGATTAACCGTATAAATTCTGAAATCACGCCTTACCAAATCCGTGTAAATAAGTTTAACTGCCTCATTCGGTGCAAAACGAAGCTGGATAAAATTGTTGTATATCCACTTATAATATTGTGAATCGCTGAAATCAAAGTTTATGCCACAGACATACTCCTTATCATCCATAACGGGTAACTCGTCTTCATACAAAGTATCCCAATCCGCCCCATCCACGGATGCTTCACATACAATCTTTCCTTTATCTATCGTAGTCTTCATCCATTTGTAAGATTGTCCCGAATACTCGTTAAAAGATATAATTTTCTCTTCTGCTTTATAACTAATCTTTACCGTTTCACCACACACTCTGCCAAAAAAAAACAAATCGTCGGAATGATTCTCTATATCTGCTTTTGTACTAACAAAAAAATGAATATCGTCCCACCTATTGGAATACTGCTGATAATCTATACGAAACTCCAAACTGTCTTGGTCATATAGCGTTCTATATATGCGGGTATCCGAAAAGGGATCTTCATTCTTGTATACTTCCACGCCGTTCTCTTCAGTGCCAAAGCAGTGCTTATTCGGCAAAAATGACCATTCAGTTTTGTCAAAATCAGTAACCTCCACTTTAGCAACCATTTTACCCGTTCTATGCGGATTGTTCATAATAGAATCATAAAAAACATACTCCGCATATGGTCTTATAAAGGGGTCTTTTCCTATCGGCAGTACCCTCTTTTGCACTATGGCACTTTTATCATTTAACATGCATATCCTCCAATTAGAATCAATAACTTTAATTTAAAAACACCAATAACCGATTATGCTACTCCATTAACTATTCAGCCTATTCCTCCGTTTCGTTTGTGTATAAACTAACTTCACCATTGGTCGCATCAACAAAAACAAATGCATCATCCGGAATCAGCTTTCTCGCTTCGGGTGTCTGTGTAATGCACGGAATTCCCATCTCCATGGATACAATACAAAGATGAGAAAGCACTCCACCCATTTCACAAATAACAGCGCCTGCTTTATAAATCCCCAAAGCATACTGTGGGTCACTTCTAGGAAGAACAATAATATCACCGTTAGTTATCTTGTCCAAGTCCCCAACACTGTTAATAATTCTGCTTTTTCCCACAACCACCCCAGGCGTTACACACACACCTTTTGCTAATAGTCTCATACCTGTCTCCTCGCTCTTAAGTAATTATTTTTCGTAGAAATACTTACATCTATAAGTTCAAATCAAACAACCGATTAATAATGTCCTCCCCGTTTTCGCTCGCTTCTCTTTCTGGATGCCACATTACTCCGTAAATCCGTGCATTCTTATGCTTTACAGCCTCGACTTTTCCATCTTTGGACCACGCTGTAGCCACTAATTCATAGGGAATATCTTCCACTGAATAATTATGGTAGCTGTTGACCGAACCGAGTTCTTTACCGTTTTTATCTTTTATTATGTGTTCAACGGATACATGTTTCTCCACTTTTTCAAGAGTTCCCCCAAAGTACAATACTATGGATTGCATTCCTCTGCAGACTCCCAAAAGAGGAATATCATAATTAAGTGCATATTTGATAAGAGTATCGTCCGTGCAGTCCCGTTCTTTAGCCGTTCCACCATATGCTTCCGGGGTATTTCCGCCAGTAAGAACTATAAAGTCTGGCTTTATAGCTTTCAACATATTGCTTACATTGAGAATGTTGTTGGGAACTGGCAATATTACACGGTCCTTTCCGCACAGTGTATTTGCCCACATCTGATCAAGACAATCTCTTCTTTCACCATAACTCTCAATAACATCTACCCTTTGGCTTAAAAAGAAAACTTTCATTTCACTAGGCCTCCAAATGTTCCAAGGCTACTTTGAGGTCACTATAAGAATCTATCTCAAACCACCCTCTTTGTATTGAAACCGACTTTAATTTAATCCCTTTGGCTATCAAAAGCTGTAATAAATCGGTAAAATACATTTTCCTGTAATTAGGGTTATTCTTAATTATATCCTCATGGTAAAGAGTACAGATTTTTCTAATTGCTTCTTTCTTAAATTTCATCAGCCCTATATACTGAGATTTAATAAAATCTAAGTTGTCGACCTTCCTGCCTATATCCAAAAGATACCCTTCTGAATCCATATCTAAAGACTCTGCGTCTTTAATGGGATCGTCAAATCGCTTGCGCCAATAATCAAGCCACAATTCATCAGTCACTATGTTAAAGTCAGATGATGCACTAAGGATTCTTCTTAAAACCTCTTCTGTGTAGAAGATATCCCCATAACTAACTATCAGTTCATCCTCCGAGCCAAAGACATTTTCAGCACACATAAGCGAATAAACCATATTTGTATCCTGAAAATCCGAATTGTATACAAACCCTATTTCAGTATTTCCATAGCGTTCCTCAAGAATGTCTTTCTTGTGGCCACATACTACTACAATATCGCGCTCTGCCACTCCGCATTTTCTGTATTGTTCCAATTGTCTGTCAAGAATACTCTTACCGCCCACATCTACAAGGCATTTGGGCACATTATCTGTAATCGGTCTCAGCCTTGTTCCTTGACCCGCAGCCAAAATAACTATCTTCATTTCAATCTACCATTCCATATATACTAAATTTTCTCAATTAATTTTATAAAAAGTTCAATATTTTTTCGGCATAATCATCAAGCTCAGACAAATTTTCC
>ULVD01008654.1_pt1 | contig 10287 bp, 8 predicted proteins | sample 1959101 | NCBI WGS metagenome assembly ULVD01 (sample SAMEA4835777, study PRJEB28245) | human gut metagenome | biome: gut microbiome; material: fecal sample | place: Denmark | collected 2008 | reverse complement strand
GACCCAACACGGTCATTTTTCTGAAAACACCTTTAAGTAAGTTTACACTTCTATTTTCAAAATCTTCAACTGGCAAACACCAACTGGCGTATGAACGTCAACAGTTTCACCAACTCCATGTCCCAAAAGTGCTTTTCCAACTGGGGATTCGTTGCTGATAAGTCCCTTTGCAGGGTTGCTTTCGGTCGAGCCAATAATTTGATATTTTACTTCTTCATCAAAATCTACGTCATAGCAAGTGACATAACAGCCAACACTTACTTTGCTTGTGTCAATACTGCTTTTGTTTATAACAACGCAGTCACGGAGTTTTGCTTCCATTTCAGTGATTTCGTGTTCGATAAGTGCCTGTTCATTTTTTGCAAAGTCATATTCTGCATTTTCACTCAAATCGCCAAATTCCCTTGCTTCACCAATTTTTTTTGTTATTTCAGGTCTTTTTACAGTCTTGTAATAATCCAATTTTTCTTCCAATTCTTTTTTGCCTTGTGGTGTCAAATAAATTTTGCTCATTTTGTTTCTCCTTTTTTTGTCGGGCAATTTAAAAAAACTCACACGATTTTTCAATCGTGCAGCGGTTTGACTTTTCCCCTCGTTTTATTTACGGGGTTGTATTATACAATCAATATATGAAATTGTCAACAAAAAAATGAATTTTATGCACGCAACTTTTTGATTTTTCACCAAACTTTGAATACAAAAAAACAATAAAAAAACATTTTGGCAAAAATGAAACTTACGCACAATCACCAAGCGGGTATATTTTGCAATTTTTGACACAACCTAGAAAAAGGAGATAAAAAATGATAACCTTGATAAGTTTTTTTGTTGTATTGTTAGGCGCTTTCAACTGGCTCAGTATCGGGCTTATGCAATACGACTTTGTAGCAGGAATTTTTGGCACACAGTCCAGTTTTTTAAGCAGGACAATTTATATTTTGGTTGGGTTCGCCGCAATTTGGCTTATTGTAACAACCTTTTTGCAAAAAGGCAGAATAAAAATAAATGATAATGGTTTCAAAAAAATGGGCAAAAAAAATCAAGAAAACCAATATATGGCAACTGAGTATGAAAATGAGTATGGAAATCGCGGTCGAAGCAACGAACCTTACGACCAAAACCATATTTATCCATCTCATTACAGCGAGCGCCAAGATAATCAAAGACACCCAAAGAGTCCTTTTGAAAACTAAACTTTTAAGTATCTTTTCCTTTAACAATACAAAAAAAATTGCTCCGAAACAATGCAAGTTTCAAAACAACTTTAATTTTTCAAATTTCCAAGTTTTTGTTTTATGCGAGCAACAGCATTGTCAACACTTTTGACGGGTTTTTCAAGTTTTTGTGCAATCTCTTGATAACTCAGCCCTTGCACATAATTTTTCAGAACCAAAAGTTCAAAATCTGACAAAACGTCAAAAATGTATTTTTTGAGTTCGTCAAAATTTTCTTTTTCAATAAGTTCTTGAAATACATTTTTGTCGCAAGGAATGTTTGAGCCTTGCTCTTCATCGTCAAATGCTATTGGCAAACTTTGACTTAGCATTTGACTTTTTTTGCTGTTTGCAGCTTTTATCGCATCCAAGACTTTTCGCTTGATACAAACATTTGCAAAAGTATAAAAACTTGCAACGTTTTTGTTGAAACTCATGCAAGCCTTGTAAAGTCCAATCATGGCCTCTTGCATTATGTCATCTTTTTCAGCACCAAGAATAAAAAAGTTGTTACATATTTGATTAAGCACGGGCTTGTATCTTAAAAACAATTCTTCAACCGCGCTTTCGTCACCGCTTTTGACAAGCATTGCAAGTTCTTCATCTGTTCTTTCCATACTTTCCTACTTTCCAAAATTTTGTCTTACATATTCAAACAAAACAATCGAGCAAGCAACCGATGCGTTCAGCGAATTTACTTTTCCACAAAGTGGAATAGAAACAACTTCGTCACAATTTTGCTTTGTCAATTTGCTTATTCCAAAACCTTCGCTTCCAATTACAAACGCAGTTTTGCCTTGCAATTTGCAATCGTACATAACCTTTCCGTCCGCTTCGGCTCCATAAACCCAAAAACCGTTTTCTTGCAACTGTCTTATTGCGTTGTTAATGTTGGTTACCATACAAATATTTACGTTTGCAACTGCACCAGCACTTGTTTTGATTACCGTGTCATTTACAGGCACTGCCCTGTGTTTTGGAATAATTATTCCCGAAACACCAGCGCATTCACAACTTCGAATGATAGCACCAAAATTGTGAGGGTCTTCAATGCCGTCCAAAACGACAACCAGTCCCCTTTCGTCATCCAAAATTGTTTGCAAATCCGAATACACAAAGTCAACAATTTCGGCAACTATGCCTTGATTGTTTTTTGCTTTTTTGTCCAAGATACTTCTGTCCAAAAATTCGACTTTGATACCTTTTTCTTTTGCAAGGGCAACAACTTCCGAAAACCCAAATGCAGATTTTGAGATAAGAATTTTGTTGAATGTTTTTCCCGCCCTAAGATTTTCAATCACACTGTTTTTGCCAGATATAATCATATTTCCTCCACTGACCAATCCAAAATTTGTTGCAAACGTTCTGTATTTTTTTCAAGATACAAAAAACCAACAAGCGCTTCAAAAGCGGTTGCGTTGCGATATTCTTCAACACTTGCATTCTTTGCCCTGGTTTTGCTTGCAAAGTTCCTGCCACGGCGAACGATTTCATTTTCCTTTTCGTCAAGATTTGCATTCACCCTTTCAAGTACCTTGCTTTGGCAGACCGCACTGCAATACTTTGCACACACACGATTTATATTGCTGATGCGTCCGCCTTTTTGCAAAATATGATGACGAACAAACAACGTATGCACAGCATCACCAACAAAAGCAAGTTCGGCTGGAGTAAGACTTTTTGGTTTATCCACATTTGCTCCTTTTGAATAAATTTGCATAAAATATTTTTTACAAAATGTATTTTAATAGTTATCCACAAAAATGTCAATACAAACAAACCATATTTTACAAACCAATCAACAATTTTGTGGGTAAGTTATCCACATTTCCACAACTGTATATTTATTAGTTTTTGTGTATAATTATATGTTTTTGTCAATTTTTTAAAAAAATGTGGATATTTACCCACTATCCACAGTGAGTTATCCACATTTCCACATTATTTGTGCACAACTTTAAAATAACGACACAACATTTAGCGCAGTAAGCACAAGATACACCATATATGCCAAATATATGCAAAGCATACTGACTCCTTGCCAGCGATATGTGCGCGATTTGAACAAAAGCGGCAACACAAAAACAAATATTACAACAAGCATAAGTGGCAAGTTTAGAAAGACACTTTCTTTTGAAATTGGCAGTCCACTGCCCGACAAAACACCAGAAAGCCCGACAAGCAAAGTAAGGTTTATTATATTTGCACCGATTATGTTTCCATAGCCAAGTGCACTTTCTTTCTTTTTGATAGATATCAAAGTGGTTGTAAGTTCTGGCAAACTTGTGCCAAGAGCCACAACGGTAAGTCCGATAATTTCGTCAGAAATTCCAATCATCTTTGCCAAATTTGAAGCACTGTCAACAAGCGTCATAGCACCAAATGCAATTGCCAAGGCACCCAGAATAAAAAGCGGAATAATTTTTCCAAGCGAAACAAGTTCTGCATCGCCTTCGATTTGCGATTCGTCCTGCGTTCCCTTTTTCTTTTTTGCATCAAGGACGTTTATGACCATAAACGCCACAAACAACACAATCAAAATTATACTTTCATAAAGTTCGATTTGAAAGTTCAAACTTGCAACAATCAAAAATATGGCACAAAAAATAATTGTCAAATATCTTGCAACAGAATCTTTTTTGACTATTGATGGCAAGCAAGCAATCGACAGCCCACAAATAAGTGCGGTGTTTGCAATAACCGACCCTACACCATTGCCAACAGCCATTCCAAAGTCACCTTTGTAAGCGGCAATGCTGGACACAATAAGTTCGGGCAACGTGGTGGCGATTGAAACTATTGTTGCGCCGATGATAACAGTTGGAATTTTTGTCTTTTTTGCAAATGCAACCGCCGAGTTTACAAAATAATCTCCACCTTTTATAATAAGCACAAGTCCAATCGCAAAAAACAAAAGATTAAACCAAATTGACTTTTCCATGATATTATTATATTGAACTTGTCCAGTTTTATCAAATCTTTTTTTGTCGTTTCTGCAACCAAAAATCATTTTTCACCACAGATTATTTCACAGCACATTTGTAACAATTATTTTCACTTCTCATCCATATCTTTTAAATTGATTATTTTCTTTTTCTTTTGTATAGCATAAAAATATGCTAATCTGGTTCCACTTTTGGGTTGATAAAATCCTATACTTTTTTTTGCTATTCTCCTTACATCTGGCTTGTAATTTTCATCATAATAAAATACACATATATCACTATCATCTATCATTTCTTGATTTCGCTCAACATAACTTGCTTTACCTGCTGTAAAGATGTTTTTATGCATCTTTTCTTCTTCAACACCCATCAGTTTAATTTCTTTTTTAAAAAAAGTTGAATAAACTTTTTCTAACCTTTCCCTTTCGCTCTCAAGGGTACAGGTTTCACTTTTGCAAGTGTAAGCAACTCTTTTTATATAATAAAACTCTTTTTTCAAATCTGTAACAATTGAATGACAAATGCTATCAAACGTACTACAACTCCCAAATAAAAATGTGCTTACATTATAGTGTATTATCAAATCTTTTATTATTTGTTTTAATTTAGTTTCTTCACTCTCTGTCAAGACAGTATTTCGATGCCCTACAAAACAACAAGTTAACGATGTATTCACAACTTTATTATAAAGCCATATATCAAAGTTGTCAATGCATTCACAACTTTAATTTTATGTTATTGCTAAAATTTTTGTGAATACATTAACAACTAAGGAGAAATAATAAAGGTATGAAGTTACACGAAGCCGTTGGAAAAAGGATATTGGAATATTGCAAAGAAAAAGACATTACACCAAACAAACTTTGTACAATGTCGGGGATTATTCAATCAACTGTAAACAGTATATTTTCAGGAAGAAGTCAAAATCCAAAACTTGCTACTATACAATATTTGTGCGAAGGTTTGGGTATAAAGTTTAAAGATTTTTTCGATAGTCCATTATTTGACAATCTGGATGATTAAACATCTCAAATATGCAAATTTCTTCTAATCAAAAAAAACTTGTTTGATTGGATATTGCATATAGGCTATATTCTCTCGCCATTCCGCAAGGTTTATAAATTATACTCATAATATTATTATATCAAAAATTAGCATACTTTTCAAATATTCGACCCGAAAGCCCGTAATTTTTGCGCCCTTATGTGGACAAAAAAAATAAAGGGGCAAGGAACTAAATCTGTGCCTTAGTGAACAATGCACAATTTAGTAAACTTGACCCCCTTTTCCCCATCGCGCACTTATGTGGACAGAAATATAAAGGGGCAAGGAACTAAATTTGTGCAATTGTGAACGACTTCTGCAGGCACGTATGTGCCGAAGCCTTAGTGAACAATGCACAATTTAGTAAACTTGACCCCTTTATTTTTTCTGAAAACACCTTTAAGTAAGCGATTAGTAAAGTGCCCTTCTTTTCCTTGCCACAAATGACACAGCCACAAGAACAACAATGGCAATAGAAATCGCTGCAACAATATACAGTCCATACATTTCCAAAAAACCCGCTTTGTTTATTGTTACAATAAAGTTTTCAGTTTCCAAAATTTCGCTTTGTCCATACAGCATGTTGTTTTGTGCCTTTACACTTACAACGTGCTTTCCTGCTTTTTCAAATCGTATTGACAAAACATTTTCGTTGGTCTTTTTGTAAAGATTTCCGTCAACATACCATTCAAAATCTTGATTTACATCAAAAGTTGATTGATTGATATCGCCAAAATCAATTGCAAACAAAATCGGTTCATTAGCTTCAAACGAATTCTTATCGCTTTGAACTTTGATTGCCAAATGTTCAAAAGGCAAAAATTTGATTGAAACTTTTCGCCTTACATTTACGCTTTGATTTCCACTTGAATCACTTACACTGTAAGCAAGATAATATGTCCCCACAACATTTGAATCCACATAACCGCTAATTTGTATATTTTGTGAAACTTCACCGTCATAATCATCAAAAGCAGTGCAACCTTGTTCGATGTAACTGTTTCCAACATACATTTCAACTTCGGCTTCACCCTTCAAATATATCTCAGGTGCCTTCAAATCTTTTACTTCTACTTGATTTTCCAAGTCAAAGACAATATTGCTCGTTCTGTGTACAAACTTTGCTTTGTACAATTGTTTTCCAAGTGTTGTTGTAGCAATATCTTTTTGAATTTGAATGTCAAATTGTGATTTTCCAAAATATTCAAATTCAAATATCTTTTCTATATCTGCATTCGTGTTGTATTCAATCACGGCATTTTTCAAAGCAGATACATTTCCAACATAAATATGTTTTGTGATAATTTGTGAACTGTTTTGACTTGTATCCACAACCCAAACGCTGTAAACAAATTCACCGCATTGATTTTGAACAAAATCGCTTTGCACTTCAACTGTCAAATCGTCAATGCTGTCATAATTGTCGCTTGCTACAATGTTTAAATTTGGCGTTTCACCTTTTTTCAGGTAAACATTTTGTACTATTTGTTCAAATCTTACACTTGGAGCGGTTGTATCCACAACGTGATAAGTTTTTGAAATAGTTTTTAAAACGTTGCTATTAAAGTTAATTTTTATCGTCAAAATTTTGTCACCAATAGTTTGATTGAGGTCCAGTGCAGATTTGTCAATCAAAACATCGTCAACATAATATTCAAGGTCAAGTTCATTTGCGTCAAGTCCTTGCACAAGCAAATTTGCATCAAAATTGTCAAATACTTCCAACGATTGTTCGCCTGCAACAAACTCTATGTTTCCAAACTTGAAAGAGTGCAAAATGTTGTCAAATACCCCATCAAAATCAATCTCTATTTGATATTGTCCAAAAGTGGATATTGTGTTAAGTCCGTTTTGTGGTTTGAAACTTGAAATGTATTCAAAATTATCATCTTTGTCAAATGCATAAAATTGCAAGTCTTCACCTGTGTTTCCATCTTTCAAATAGAAAGACACAAATTCAATTCCTTGTATTCCAAAAGTTGTTTTTGTTTTGTATGCAAAATCTTGATAAGATTGCAAATCAAAATTGTTGAAATGCAAACAAACAAGGCTGATATTTGACTGCACACTCAAAAGTGAAGCAAGTTGCTCAAAACTTGAAATTTTGTTTTGTGCCAAATCAACTTTTGCACCATTTGCAAAAGACAAAAGTTCAAGTCCTTTGATTGAAGATATATTTTTGCCACGCAAGTTTATTTTGTCAAATTCCAAAAGTGAATTTTGATAAACATTCAACTTGCCCGTAAGTTCACATATCGCATCATACAAATTGTTGTCAGGCATTTGTGTCCTGGAAATTGGCAATGGAGTAATTTCGATTTGTCTTGTCACTGCATCCGACACGTTTCCATAATTGTCAACAGCAATGTATTTTATAAGATAAGTTCCATAAGTTGAGTTGTCGATTTGTGAAATTTTTGTTTCCCCTGTTTTTGTTAATTTGTAATATTGCTTTGTCCAATATCCCTTTTGCGATGACAACGGATTTTCGACAAAGGGAAAGTCCACGCTTTCGCCATTGTCCGAAATAAAAATTTCGACACTTGGGAGATTTATTGGTTGGTCAAACAAAACTTCCATCTTTGCGTCACCATAAAGCGTTATAACTGGTGCCAATGTATCCTTTACTTCAAATGACATTGCAGGAAATTTAAAATACTGACTTGGATCGGATTTCAAACTTACTGTCCACCTTACTTGAACAAAGCCCGACGTTTCAACACTTGTATCCAAACTTGCAGGATTTTGAGTTATTTGAAACAAACTTTTGTCCATGCCGACGATTTGCACTTGTGGCAAAGAGCCGTTACGCTGAATTGTGCCATTTTCGCTTGACAAAAATACCTTTGCTACCCTTACTTGATATTCAAGTTCATGAGTAAACATATCGGTCAAATTTCTCATATAAACTGTGTGTATTCCGGGACCAAATTCTTTTTTGGAAAGCCCGCTTGCCACAACGTCAAACGATACATCTTGATTATCGGTTTTGTAAAAGTATTTTGAAACATAATTATCTGATTTTGTCAAAAATTGCACTCTTTTGTCTATATTTGCAAATTTTTGATATCCCCAGACAAATTTTTGTGTTTTCAAATTGTCTGGGAGTTTTGTAAGGTCAAAATTGTTGAATGCCAAATTGAACACGATGTTTGGATACAAATTTGCAAGCGTTGTGATTTGAGCAAAATCGCTGAGATTGTTGAGTGAAAGGTCAATGCTTTTTATATTTGAAAGATCGAGTTGTTCAAGACCAACAAGTGAATCAATTGAAGTGTTGTGCAAATCCAAAGACGTTGCATTTACAAAATCAGTTGACAAAAGATTTTCATCAGAACTTTTGCCGGTTTGTGACAAAAGTGCATCGTACAATTTAGAGTCATCAAATTTGCTTGCAAGACCATATTTTTCCCAATAAAATTCAAAACTGAGTTCACCAGTTGTTTGGTCAATATTTGTGACAGTCAAAACTATTCCACTTGAAACTTCGCTCACATCACTGAGTGCATAACTATCTTGTCTTTTGCCACCAACATAACTTTGCCATGTAATTTCTGTTGAAACAAGTTTTACACTGCCGTTTCCATTTTTGGGAACAACGCTTACATCATAAGTTTTTCCGTCACCCATAGATTTGTTTTCCATATTGAGCGGTGCGTAAAAGTTGTTGCTGAAAGCGCCGAGCTTACTTGATGTATTTCTGAATACATAAATATTGTAAGGGGTTGCAGCAAAATTACCAGGTGTCAACATCCCGCTGAAATTTGTTGCTGCCTTGAACCCCTCGTCAACACGATAAATTATCAGCCCGTCTTTGTTGTAAGAAGCGTTGTTTTCAAAACTGCCGTCGGTCTGTTTGCGATATTCAATCCAAAATGATTGGTTTGGGTACTGGTCGTCGCAAATTTTGTATGCGACAGTTCGATTTGTAAGTTTTGTGCCACTTGTTTCTTCAAAGTTGACAGGTTTGAGTTTGTATGTACCATTTGATTTGATTTGAACAATGTTTTTGTCTGTTATCCAATTTTGTTTGTAACGATTGTAAGAAAGTGGATATTGTGGCAAATCCAAGTGACTGTATGCCATAATATCCCAGTTACCAACACTTATCGTATCATCATCTTTTACCGCATTTGAAAATTGTTCGTCATACACATAATAATCTGGAAAACCAAGAACGTGACCAAGTTCGTGTATGGCGGTGTTGTTTTTTGCCATACCCGTAATTTCATTTTTTTGGAGTTCCAAATCTTGAATAGCATAATTTCCAAAAGTTGTAGTTGTTCCATTGTTGTTTGCGTATTGGAAATTGTTTTTTTCAAGTCCCAAAAATGTTGCGTATGAAACGTAAGCAGAAATATCTGCACTGTGTGCCCACAACAAGTCACTCCAACCAACATTTACATTTCCGGGATCTGGCATCAAAATTATTGAAAAACTGTCAATATTTCCATCCTTGTCAAAGTCACAAGTAGTGTTGTAATTTTGTTTGATTGTGCCGATTGCGTTTCCACAAATTTGGTCAAGCATTTTCGCTTCCAAGTAATATCTATATTCCAAAATTCCTGAATACTTTGCATTTGGGTCATATCCAACTCCATTGTTGTTGTTTTTGTTTCCACATTCACTTCGTGTGTAACTAAGCTGGAAAGATGAGTTGTTATCAAGCAAAAAAACTGTTACAAGGTTGAGTTTTCCATTTGATACTGTTTTGTAATATTTGTTCACAGAAAAATTGGTTTGGGAATTGTACATCTCTTCCAAAATTTCCAAGTTAGTTTTGTCAAATGCACTTACGTTGTCATTCAAAGTATCCGCTTCACCCTTGAATCTTACTGGCGACAAAAAGTTGTAAACCGTAACAACTTCTTCCGATTGATAGTTTATGTTAAGTGGTTTGCACGTATTGAGTGCAAGTTCTTTTATCTGTTGTTCATATTGTACTTCGGCTTTATCTTGAGCAGCAAAAGATTTTTGTGGATTTTGAAAAAAAACAAGCGAAAATCCGCTTGCAAAAAAAAGCAACAAAATGCCCATTAGCAATATATTTTTTTTGATATAATTAAAAAATTGTTTCATCGTAT
>ULVD01093264.1_pt1 | contig 10299 bp, 11 predicted proteins | sample 1959101 | NCBI WGS metagenome assembly ULVD01 (sample SAMEA4835777, study PRJEB28245) | human gut metagenome | biome: gut microbiome; material: fecal sample | place: Denmark | collected 2008 | reverse complement strand
CGGCGCAGGTGTCACGCAGCTCCTTGACCTCCGCTATCATTTCTGAAAGCACGTCGGATTTGTCATCCGCCGCTATCGCATCATCCGCACATGCCGCCTGCTCGACGTCAAGATAAAATACGGCAGTACCCAGCCTCAGCTTTTTGCCGAATGCGTCAGTGCCGATAATAGCAATGTCGCATAACGCGACCCCCGCGACCTCAGTCGCCCATGCCGGGATATCGGCTGTTACCGTTCCGTCCTCGTTCACGGTTGCAAAATATGCCTTTGCTTCTCCATCGGCTCGACATACGCCGAAAACGGCGGTGTCCTCCGGGCTTGCGGCGAGTGTAGTGCCGTGCTCGGTGATCCTTACGCATAATCTGCGTGTCCCGCCGTCTGCTTGCTTTGCGAATACGACAGTCCTCTTTTGAGTGCCGTAAACGTCTATCGTTAAATTCTCAACAGTTGTTATCATTTTTTTCTCCCTCAAGACCGCCAATGCTCACGACGCTCCGCCGTCAAGCGCGTCAAGGCGTGAAATTATGTCGGCAAGCAATGCCGCAAGAGATTTGTCCTCGCCCGATATTTTAATTGTTACCGTGCCGTCCGCCGCCACTGAAAAGGCAGAGCCGCAGCTTATCGGCACATTGACAAGACTCCCGCCCTTGATGCAGGATGCACTCAGCTTGAGTAGTGCTAACTGCCGCAGTATTGCATTCCCCTCGGCGCTCTGCCCGCGCTGCCATTGCGGTTTGCCGGCATTCCATCCCGGCGCCCAGATGAACGCACCGTTTTTTATCGTGTAGATCATTGAGCTTTCGCCCAGCGTCGGCATTTCGTGCATGTATCGGCGAATTACTCCGCCGGAGGTGATGTCGGTCACGTAAAAGCCGAGCGCGTTTGCGATCAGCTCATTCGTCGCTGTCACCGAGTCGGAAAGCTCCGTTTGTATCGTGCTTTTCGTCTCTCCGACAAGCTCGCTTGCAGCTCCCACCGCCTCCTCAATGACCTCCTCGTCATTTTGCTCCTGAAGCTCCGCAAAGGTCAGCTTACCGTTTGCCAGCTGGCAGGAATTGCGGTGCGTCTCGTCGGGATATTCTATCGTTGCTGCCACGCGGTATTTTGCCCGCACCCTCTCGGAGGAGGATATAAGAGATACAGTGTCCCCAAGCTCAAAATCCGGTATCCCACCGTAGCGCTCGGCGTCTGCGGCGGCAAGGTCGGTCATATCGACCTCATAGACCTCATACGGGCGGCACATTTCCTCAAGCTTCCGCTCCGCGTCTTCAATAAGCGACTCCGGGTGCGTGTACCTCTCATCCTTCCAGACGTAGGTCTTGACCTTGCGGCTGTAGCTGTAATTTTCAACATAATTCTTGCCGTCAATGTCAATGCCGATCCCGTCCTTGCCAATCGGCACGATTCGGGTGTAAAAGTCATAGGATGAGCTTTGCACCCTCAGCTTCCGCAGGTTCAGCGCCTCGCAAAGATACGCGCCTCTGTCGCGTCCCCGGGACGCATGGAGCTTCACTATCCTCTCTTTGGTGTCATACTCAGGCTCAAGCCCGTACACCTTGCAGGCGCGCTCTATTACGTCCACGGCATTGCAGGAGCTGTCCTTTTTGACCGTCCGCCGCCGCGTCACGTCCCCGTAGATGACCGCCGACCATCCGGTCCCGTCAAGGGCGGTCGCCATGCACTCCGCCGCCGTCTTTGCCGTCGTTTTGAAACTCGCCCACATCTTGCCCTCAAGCCCGTCGCGGTCAAGCCTGCAGCCTATGCTTAGCTTCTTTTTGTCGGTAGAGGATTCAAAGTCTTTGATTATAAAATTGTCGTCCGGCGTTCTGATGCCGTACTCGCACCGAAGGCGCTCGGCAAACGGCGCATCCTTTGGATAGTCAAACGTCAGCGTCTTTGCACCGTCCGAGAGCGTTGCCTCGATCTTCGGCTTCACGGCATTAATAGCGCCTATGCGCACACCCGCGTCGTCATATAGCTGCAATATCATGCGCGCCTCCTCAGAGCAAAAGCATCGGACGGTATTTTACCTGCACCCTGACACCGGTCAATTCTCCGTCGGCGGTGAGGGTGAGCAGCGTCCGCTTGCCCGCCTCGATAAGCGGGAATCGCCACAGCTCCACCCGTCCGAAAGCATTCACGCCGTCAACCGTCGCCGTGCCTCTTTCGCCGTCAATTATCAGCTTCTCGCCTGCGAACAGCTCTGAGATCACAATGTCCCCGCCCGGAAATCCCGATATCGTAAAGCCGTGTGTCTCAGCCGCCGCCGTGATCTCAACCGTCGCGGGCGTGTCGCGTGAGCCTGCTCCGGCAATTGATATCGGCGCGCCGTCAACCGAGAGCGCAGACCGCACACTGTCGCGGCGATAGTAATTGAAGGTCAGCTTCATTGTGTACCGCGTCCGCGTTCCCTTTACCTTTTCAGGCTCAGCCCCGCCGTTATAGTAACAGATAAACTCTCCGTCATAGCCGTCAAGGACCAATATGCTCTCATCCCCCAAAAGGGCGATAAGCTCCCCGGCGCGGCGCAGAATGTCGTCGCGTCCCTCTCCGCGGAATAAAAGGGAAATACTCAGCGTCCCGTATGTTTGATTTTTCCGATATCTGCGGGGCAGGGGAGAGCCCTCCGCCCATTCCGTCCCGCAGCCCTCGGCGGGCGCCTTTGTGTCAACGGTCAGCTGTACCGCTCCGTATTTTCGGACATCTGTCCCGTTTATCGTCATTTTTGCTCCTCCGGCGGCGACGCAAAAGCGGCGCCGCCTGATAAGATTATTTGTTGCGCCGCCAGTTTTTTATGATCGAGTCCTCGACCCGCCCGGCGGTACGCTCGGCGATCACCTCGCCGTCAAGCGTCACGTACACAATGGTGTAGCTTTCGTGCGCCTCCGACCATGCCTTGAATTTTTCATCAAGCAGCGCCGAAAGCCGCGTGTAGAACTCGGCAAGCGGCAGTATTGCCTCGTCGCCCGCCTCGCCTCCGGCAAGCACCCGTCCGGATGCAAAGCCGAAAGCCGTCGGCTGGGTCATGATCCCTCCGTTCTTGTACCACTCCACGCTAAGGCTCGGCACACCCTTAAGCCCCAAAAGCTTCGCGGCTTCCGCCATAAGCCCCTCGGTATTCCACTCAAACGAGAAATGCGGCACTTTGATCTTCGGCAGATTCCATTCAAAGTTGAACACATTTTTCAGCTTGTCGCCGATGCCCTTGACGAAATCCCAAAGTCCGGTAAAGATCTTCTTAAGACCCTCCCACCACGACGTAGCAACCTTTTTGACGCCGCCGAGTGCCTTTTCCCAGTTGCCGGTGAATACTCCCGTTATAAAAGTTATAACGCCGGAAAGCATTCCCTTGAGAGTTGCAAATATCGTTTTGAAGTAATCGAACAGTCCGGCAACAATCGGCTTGAAGTTGTTCCAAAGCCATTTTGCAATAGGCTGCAGCTTTTCTTCCCAAAGCTCACGAAGAACGGATATTACTTTGTTGAAAACGGGGATCACCGTCGTGTTGAATATCTCGGCAAGCCCGTCCCAAGCCTCGGCAAGCACTCCGCCTACGCAGTCGGCAAGCGGAATTATAACGTTCTCCCAAAGCATGGTCAGAAGCTCGCTTATCACGCGGATGACCGGATCAAGCACCGAACTTATAAATCCGCCCAGCGGAACAAGCACGTTGTTCCAAAGGTTTTGGGCAGTATCGGTGAGGCTCGGTATCAGCGTGTCGGCAAGCCACTGTATGGCAGGTGTAAGCATGTCCTGCCAGATCGATACAAAGACATTGCCAATAAAATCGCCAAGCGGCTGCAGTATCTCAAGCAGCCTCTGCCATGCGTCCGAAAGTCCGGGCAGAACTGTTCCGCTTAGAAATTCCGCCGCGGGACGCAGACTGTCACGCAGATCGGCGACGGCGGCGTTAACTCCCGCGCGTACCTCTTCGTTTTTTGCGTATGTAATACCAAGCCCTGCGGCAACCGCCGCAATAGCCGCCACGGCTATCCCGGCAGGTCCGGCAAGCGCTGAAAGCGCCGGAGCAAGTCCGCCCGCTCCCGCGATCTTTCCGGCTACAAAGCCAACCGCTTTTGCAAGCGAACCGACTCCCCCTATGACCTTCGAAAGCACTATCATAGCAGGACCGGCGGCAGCCACGACCGCGCCCACCTTTATGATGGTGTTCTGCTGTTCGTCGTTCAGCCCCGAAAATCTGTCGACCAGGTTGTTTACGTGTTCGAGAATTTTTGCAATTATCGGAAGTAGTTTTTCTCCGAGTGTAATTTGCAAATCTGATATTCTGTTTTTGGCAATTTGTATTTGACTTTCGGTAGTTTTGTTACGTTCTGCAGCTTCTTTTGACAGCGCGTTGTTTTCAGCCCAAGCAACATTAGCTTCATCTACTGCTCTTTTAAGAATACCTCCGGAGGTTGACAGCTTTAATAGTGAATTAGAGAGTCGTACCTCGTTTATACCCATTTCGTCAAGAATAAGGATGGCATCTTTTCCGCTTTTCTCGGTATCAGAAAGCCCGGTAACAAATAAATCAAGAGCAGATACAGCATCGTTTGCCCATGCTTCTTTGAATTCTTTAACGCTTACACCTGCAACTGCAGCAAATTGTTCAAGTTCGGGAGCAGTTTCCATTACTCCCTCAAGCGCATCAACTGTCAGACCAATGCTCTCAGCTAATGCAATGAATTCATCCTCATTTTTGAATTTGAGTTCCTGAAGCTCATATAGGTCATGCCCTGTTTTGTAAATGACGCTATCTTCTTCATCAAACCTTGCATTTGCCAAAGACAGTTGTTTGAATATTTTTGAAAGTGCCGTGCCTCCAGCTTCAGCCTCATCTCCAAGTGAAGAAGCTGCTGTCGCTACTGCTAATATCTGAGACTGAGTAAGCCCTACAATTTCGCCGGTAGAAGCAAGGCGCGTAGCCATGTTTACAATGTCTGCTTCAGTTGTGGAGAATTTATTTCCAAGCGCAACTATAACAGAACCGAGGTTTGAGTAATTCGCCGCCTCCATCTGTGTGATATTTGAGAATTTAGCTAACGCCATAGCCGCATCATCAGATGACAGGTTTGTCGATACTCCCAGGTCTATCATGACCCGCGAGAAGTCAAGTATGTCCTCAGTCGCAATGCCGAGCTGTCCGGCGGCTTCCGCTACGCCCGCGATCTCGGTGGTTGTCGCCGGGATCTCTTTCGACATTGCACGTATGCCGTCTGATATAGCCTCAAATTGCTCTTCTGTTGCATCGACAGTCTTTCTGACACCGGCAAAGGCTGACTCATACTCTATCGCCGCACTTGCCGACGTTCCGCCAAATGCGATCACAGCGCCGGAGGCGACCGAAAGCCCGCGCCCTATTCTCCCGACAACGTCCGATACCTTTTCGCAGCCGCTGGCAAACTTGTCAAACGGCGCGCGCGCCATTTCCTCATTGAGCTTTTTTATTTCCTCCTGAGCTTCAACGATTGCAGTTTTAGCGTTGTTGATTTCAACATTCATTTTTGACTGCTTGTCGGTACAGGTCTGAATATCCTTGGCGTTGTCGCTGTACGCCTGCTTTGCCTTGTCAAGCTCAGCCTTGAGTTTTTTTGTTTCCTCTGCGTTTTTTCCAAGTTCATCGCGGCTTTTCTCATAAGCCTCGGTTGCCTTGTCGACATTTTCCTTAAGCAGCGGGTGCTGATTTTGAAGTACCTCAAGCGCATTACTAAGCCGCTTGTATTCGTCGGACGCCAGCTTGACTTTTTGATTCTGCGTTTCAATTTTTTCGGTCAGCGCTCCGATCTGCGCGCGCGTCGTGTCGGAAGATGCGCCAAAGGCTTTGGCTTCGGCTTTGGCAAGCGAAAATTCCGCCTCTATCTCCTGCAGCGACCGTTTCGCCGCCTTCATCTGTTCCTGAAATTCAGATGAATTGAGCGAAAATGTTATCCGCGCGTTAGTCACGCCTTTTGACATTACTGTCCTTTCCGGTGGTTAGTGTTTTTCGGCTTTAATTTCCTCTATTTCGTATTTCATATAATCTAAAAGTTCAAATATATCTGCGTTCATGCAGGCAGACCACGATTCCCCCATTGCCTTTATCGCAAACCGCACAAGCCGGTCGGTGTTGGCTTTCAGCGTCAGAAAAACGTTTTCCGCGGAAGCGGCAGCTTCCTGCGTGTTGTAACCGTTCTCCTCGTCGTATTCGTCGAACGCCGAACCGACATACTCGACCGGCTCGGTCTCCGGCGAAAGCTCAAGGAATTTCGGGGCTATGATCTCCTGCATGTAAAAATGCACAGTTTTAATTGTCCGCCATACCTCGGCGGCAGGGGCGCGGCACACAAGAGAGTGCGAAACGCCGGGTATTACCGCGCCGATAACGTCAGCCATCAGCTCCGCGGTGTCCCGCATTCCAAGTCCCTCAGACCGCGCCATGATCTCGCAGTACCGCCGGAAGGCGGCAACGGTGACGAACGGTGCCGTCCTCACCCTGCCGTCCCCGGCGTCAAAGGTCAGCTCGGGCGCTCTTATGCGCCCGTCCGAAAATTTGATCTGACCGCTCCCACGGCGTCGCCGGTCTCGCCGGCGACCGCTACCTCAACGGCAACAAATGCGGCGATTATCTGCCCCGGCGTCGCTTTTTTGGTTATCACCTCAGCGTCAACCGTGCCGCCGTAGATCCGCAAAACCATGTCGCGGATCTTCATGTACTGCGCGCGGGTATAACCCGCGCGCGCCTGCTGCTCTCCCATTACCTCTTCGCGCACGTCGAGAAAATCAAGATAAGTGTCCTGATCGACTGCGGGTATGGCGCAGCTCTCGTCTCCGAGCATTACGGTGGTCACACGCTTTGCGTTGTCAATTTTTGCTTTCATTTTTCATCCTCCTGTTTGATGTTTTATGAGCCGCTTACGGATTCTTCCGGCAGCTCTTTGACTTCCGCGAACCAGTTTTGTATCGCCGTAGCGGCGTCGGTGTCGGCGGCAATGAGCTGACTCTCGTCAACCTCAATTCCGATCCTGTGATCCTTCTTGCGTCGGTATACCGTCGCCTTGAGCGTCGCCGTGGTCGGGTTCGGCTTGCTGTTTTCCTCGGTATTGTGCTCCTCGTCGCTGCCCTGGTTGAACTTTATGCAGTAACGCCAGGCAAATGTGTACTTTCCGTTAAGGTGCTTGAAGCGGTAGCCGACAGCCAGCATCGGCGGCTTGTCGTCCGAATTGAGTACAAGAAAACCGTTCTTGTACAGGTTGTTGAAGATCAGCGCGCGATCCTGCGGGGCAAGTGCATTGACCTCAAATTCAAGCTCGCCCTCGTACTGATATGAGCTGTCCTCCAGCTCATCGTCCGAAAAGATGTCCGTGGTCGTCATCTTGTCGCTAATCTTGCCCTTGATAGCGCGGGCAAACTTGACCGGAGTTTCGACCGTGTAAGCTGTCTCGCTGTCCTCTGTCACCTTCGCAAGATAAATGTCCTTGAATGAACAGGGGCGCGATCTTACGGTCGTCCTTGTTGTGGTTTCGTTTTCTGGCATTTTTTTATCCTTTCATTTTCAATTTGCCGTTATACGGCGTTATAGCTCTATGGTCTTGATAAACCTTGCCGCCGAGAGCCGTCGGCGGTTTTCGGGATCGGTATCATTGAACGATGACTCCCAACCCCATCCGGCGCGGCGCATGAGTGAAATTATCTCGCGCATAAGCGCCGACTCGTCGCAGTCAGACCAGATGTTGATCTGCAATCGCGCGCCCTCGGCGTCGCATTCGTCGTCGCTGTCGTGATCCGGAGCGTGCTCCAGCATCCACACCGTGACGTGCTTTTGCCGCAGGTCTCCACGGTACCAGCCCTCCTGGACTCTTATGCCGCGCTCCGATATCGGCGCAAGCGCCGCCGTCGCATCGGCAATGGGGTCCCAGAATGCAGCCCCGGAATTAATTTCGTCGCTCATGCTCCACCTCCCTCATGACACGTCAAAGCCCTGTTCTTTCAGGGTCAGCATGACCTCTTTTTCAATTATTTCGCCGCTTACGCCGTCAAGCGCGTCAAGCGTCGCTTCCAGAAAATGCTTGGCAGGCTGAGGGTGCTTCCCGTGCGTCCCCCACTCGACGTATTTCATATAAAAGTATTCGGAATTATCAGATAGTCGCCAGCCGACATTGGCGTAGGTCACTCCGTCGCGGTTTGTCCGCACCGACGTCGGAATGTTGTCGCGCGCATGTCCGTGCGTAGGTCTTGAGCCTTTCCTGCCGGATCTTGAGTTGTCACGCGACACGGGGATATGCTTTTTCATCTCCTCGCGCGCGCGTTCAGCCAGCTTGCGCCCCGTCTCCTGGCGGAGACGCCGCGCGGCGGTTTCGCTCCCGGCTTTCTCCATGGCGTCAATTATCCCGTCAAGCCCCTCAAAGCTCACATCGCACTTCATCTGCTCACGCTACCCTTGAGGTCAACATACCTCCGGTCTGACGCGCCGGAGTCGAAAGCATATAGGTTGTACTCCATGCCGTCATAAACGACGCGGTACTTCTTCAGCTCCCGGCAGATCTCTTTTATCTTGCGGCAAAAACGCACACGGAATACTGCCGTCTCTTTCAGCCCCAGCTCAAGCGCGTCGTAAAGCTCCTTGCCGTACAGCTCGCGCACCTCTGCATAGCAGACATACGCGGGAGCTTCCGACAGCGCATAGCTTTCGCGCCCGCCGCTCAGCGTCTCTTTGACCTCGTAGATCGACACGCGTGCATATGTCACAGCGTCACCCCCGCAAGGAACTCACGCAACAGCATAGACCGTACCGACTGCCGCATCGCATCTTTATCGGAGGCGCTCTTTTTGCTGTCCGCGTCCCTCTCCCGGTTGTCATAAAGGTCTTTTATCACGGTCAGACAAAGGAGCTTTTGCCGCGCGCTCATGGCGGCGGCATTCATGCCGGGGATGAGGTCAAGCAGCTCCTCGATAGCCGCGCTCAGCATCAGAGACAGCAGCGCGTCGTCATCGTCGTAGTCAACGCGGCAGTATTGCTTAACGGTTAAAAGGTCAAGCATTTTACCGCCTCAAATCAGGCCTGGGTGTAGTAGCCCTTCACGACCGCCTCGGTGTCGACTCCCTGAACGTCAAAGCGGTCGCGAACCTTAAAACCGATCAGGTCTTTCTTCCAGAGTCCTTCAGCCTCGGTCGAGGATTCTACCGTGATCTCGTCACGGTCAAACAGTGTTACCGCCTCGTCGAACGCGCCGAAGTAGAACGGATACTTGTTCCCGGTAGATTTCAGAGTGCGGTTTGAAACCACAGTTACCGGATACTTGCCGAACAAAAGGCGGCGCGTCGCCTGAACGGGGTCGGGCTGGAGGATGTAATTTTTCTTTTCATCCTTGAGCTTGTCAAGGAAGTTGAAGCCGTCCTGGTTGGTAAGCACCCTTGCGCGCTCCGCGATGGCGGGGTCAAGCTTCACGTTGAAGATATCCTTGATATCGTCAAGCCCCGTAATGCTTACGGGAGTGACCGTCTCGGTCTCGGTAAAGCTGTCAAGGCAGGCAAGGATCTTCTTGTTGCGGGTAGCGTTCATCTTCTTGGCGATCCAGCGTCTTAGTACCCTTACGATGTTCTCGGCGGTGTCGGCAAGCAGCTCCTTGGTAGCCTTGAAGATGCCGCCCACCTTCTTCACGGCATAGCTGATCTTGCGCAGCTGCGGTCCCTGTGCGTCGGGAATGTCGCCCGCCTCGTCAACGTCCTCAAAGGGAGTGCTTTCGGCGTCTACCTCGATGACTCTTGAACCGGTCGCGGTTCTGACGTGCTCGACGTTCACAAGAGCCTCAAGGTTATCTGAGGCGCGGCGCAGCTCGTTGATAGAGGTGCGCACATCCTCCGGCACGGTGTAACCGCCGTCCGCTCCCGTGGTCTCGTTCATGTTTGTCACGATGGCGAGGATCTCAAGGTCTTCGGCGGCGGGAGCTTTTTTGCGTGCGCAGGCGCGCAGAATGTCGCCGAACGCTGCAGTAATGCTTTTCTTGGTCTTGGCGGGCACTCCGCCGGACGATGCCGGATCTGCTCCGCCGTTGCCTGCCTCGTCTCTTTCATCATCCTCAAGGTCGGCAAGCAGGTCAAATTTCTCCTGCAGCTTCTGCAGCTCGTCCTTTGCCGCCTTTGCGCCCTCAAGGTCGCCGGCTGCGGCTTTCTCACGCACCTCCGCCTTTTTGGCGTTAATGCTGGCAAGAAGTTCTCTCAGTTCTTTGTTCATGTGTTACTCCTTTTTGTGTTTTGGTTTTTGTAATTTTTTATGGTCATCATTAAGTGCCATACAGGTCAAGGTCTCCGATTATCTCACGG
>ULVD01095220.1_pt1 | contig 10302 bp, 10 predicted proteins | sample 1959101 | NCBI WGS metagenome assembly ULVD01 (sample SAMEA4835777, study PRJEB28245) | human gut metagenome | biome: gut microbiome; material: fecal sample | place: Denmark | collected 2008 | reverse complement strand
CATTAGTGTATATAGTTCTTCTATTTCTCTTTCAGTCGCATACCCGGTTGAATCAATCCGTGGATTTTCAACGACAGTGAAGCCAGATAACTGTGCCAGTTGTTTCTTTTTGTTGTACACGAACCCTATTCTACTACCGTAGAGACCCGGCTGTTTTGGAATTGCACGAGTAATACATATTGCGCACCGCTTGCCACCTAACTGACCGCTGTTGCCTGTTGCATTTCCGATCAAATGCAATGAATCATACCCTTGTGGTATTAAATTCTGCGCACTGGAAACTGCTAACATCCCCCCGGCCACCGGACTAACTGTTGAGGCCATTGCTACCGACAAGGCGGACGACGCCAACGAAACACCTGTATCAATCGCACTTTTAACCTGTTCCACGGATGAAGATAAGGTGATCGGTATATCTATACCAAAATTGAATGTAGACTGAAATACAATCATACCATTCGACTTAATGACGTACATGCCTTGACACGTTGCCATATCGACACCAAAATAAACGATTATTTTAGTTCCCATGACTTTTTGAGCTGGAAGTTCCACCCAACCTAAATACGGTAGGAATAATTCAATCCGTGTTGCGGTATAATCCAGAAAATTCTTATATTTCTCTCGTATGGCGTAAGAGCCTATTCTCGTTAGTTTTGAATTACTTATAATTTGTGTTGCATGAAAACTAGTTGTATAGCGCCCCACCGTAATTGTTGGTGAATGTTCGGTATCTACATCATATAGCCATGATGATACGCAAGGGAAGTATTTGACAGCCAGGACCGCCTCTGATAGATTATTATACAGGCCTTGAATATCGTTAAACCAGTCAGTCATATCTTTTCCAATATCGTTCCAGAAATATCTAATGAACTGGCGTAGTTGGTTTTTAGTCATTTGATACCAGTTATTAGATGGACTCGATACACCGTTTTCTTTTGGTAATTTAATGGTTTGATCGTCACGCTTGCTATTGTCTGAGTCGTCCGGGTCTGTTGGGTCATCATTATCTTGCTTGTCTTTCGGTGTTGAGAACTTAGGGTCTATGTTTTTAGACCCATCTGTATCTATTGTATTCAGGTAGGCGTCCGGTGGTACAGTTCCGTTGTCAATATAATTCTGCGCATATTCCAACGACTGTGTCACATATATGTTATAGAAAACCCATCCGCCGTCGTATGCCGTGTCTCCACCCTTATATGTTAGTCCGGGTATGCCTGCGTAGGAATATATCGTACCAGTTGATGTTTCGTATATGGCATTATTGACAGATTTACCTATTGATCTGGTTAATTTATTGGGATATGTTCCGTTTCCTACCACAAATTCTGCTAAATAGTTGTCAAGAATTGTATTTGATCTTATCATGTCAATTATTTGAGCTAGTGAAAAACCAGACTTAACAATAATATTATAGATTGCACTGTTGAATATATTTCCTGGACTATAGTTGTCATTTTCGTCAAAATACATGTTCATGCCACTTGTATCAAAACTACCGCCAACAAAATTCATTTCTGACAAGTCGCACTCTGAAAATGTCCAGGAACCATTACGTTCGTACCAACGCCCAGGACTTGTTACTTTTCCGCCATCTGGCTTAATAATACCAAACGACATGTAACCGTCTACCGGGTCACGTGTCAATGATGCGCCCTTTTTAAAATCAGTTGCACTAGTGCCAGCTAACCCCGTGAAATCATAAAGCGTTGAACCATCCTCTGGTAGTTCGTTAGCCTGCAAGTAGAAAGTGTTTTCCCAATTCTTGGGATATGTATTATCTGTATGCACTGCCCCGCCAAAACGGTATCGTTTAACGGGTGGTGTTCCTAGAAATGTATCGGTATCTTTTCCCAGTAGAAAATAGGTGTGACAATCTTTTTTTCCGATTTTAGTTATTCTGTCGTAAATGCACACGTCGCCAGATGTGAACATTTTGTACATTTCTGAACTAAATTCAACGCTTTCGCCTGAACCGTTGACATTCGTCCATCTACCTAATTGACCGCCGCAGTAGTGTTGCGCATAAAATTCCATTATTCGCTTTCCCCCTCTCCGCTTGCCGGTTGACCAGTTGTCACCAGTATAAAAAGACTATTGGTGTCGTCAAAGGTGTCACCGAACTCGGTTTCAATGACTTCTTGCTTGTCTGATATTGGTATCATACTATCATGCAAGTATTTATCTTGACGGTTTTCTTGTCGTGCAATAATCTGTGACGACGCTTTAATCTCGCTTGCATATGATTTTAACGCATCAACTCTACCAGATATTTGAAACATCCCGGAAGTTGCCGTTAAATCCGTCACAAAATAATAGCGTTTAAACTTTGGAATATAAAAATAGTTGATATTCCATAAATTATCGATTATAGTGCTTTCACGCACTTCTATGGTTGGCGTTAGAACGCTTGTATCATCCAAAAGTCTAACGCCGGTATAGTGTGCCACTTCAGTTAGTTTTTTGTCTACAACATTAGGCGCAGATTCTGTTTTATACATAAATATATCCATTATTCCATCTCCTCATACATCATACTGCATATGTCGTTTACCACATCATTAAGAATTGTTAAAATGTAATTAAAACTAGCTACTTCTCTTTCACTTCGAATCATCTGTTGTGAAGTGGTCACGCCAATGTTTCCGTGTATTCTTGACTCTGTCACATCCTGCCCCTGCACCGTCTCGGTGTCCTCTCGATTCTGGTATTCTTTTAAGTCATTACGACCGACATAATCTTTTTTGTTTTGAATCGCATTATACTTTTCTGTGACGGTTAAATCCTTGTAAGTTGTGTCGGTGGTATTCGTTCCGCTGTCTGTGTCTCTGTACTCCAGTGTTGGTTCTGCTGGGTTAAAAGAGTTCCGCTCGTGGGTTCTGATTGTACCCGGTTTTTCAGTTGTCGTCTGACCGCCAGACTGCACCCGGTCAGTGCTGCCAGTTTGGGTGTTGGTTTCTGCCCCAGAGTAAGTTGTTTTTTCGCTACCGTTGTAGTGTCTTTCGGTTGTTAGATCTGGTTTCCGTGTTGATATTTCCTGCCTGTCATAGTTTTCAATAGGGTTATACTCTAACGACAAAGTAGCGTAGAGTTTTTCCCACTTATATTTATTCATGCATGGAGATGCAAATAGCAATGAATCGTTTGTTTCCTCATCGTCAAATAGCAAAATTCTACTTCCTTGCTTGCTTGATATGACGGTGTCAAACTCCTTGTAATTAGCAAAATAATCGTTAAGAAAGTTGTAATCTTGCGTGTTGAAAAACTTTGGAATCAACGGAATATTTTTATTATTTCTCTCCTTTATTAGTGTTGCTAGTGTTTTCATCTTCTTTACTCCTTTCTGTTTCACGTGAAACATTATCAATATTGTTCTCCGACACGGATATAGCCGCTTTCCACGGTTCTGAAAAATCCACCTGTAGATCAGCATCAAACAGCTTGTTAAATCTGTCAATAGCAAAACGTCTTGTCTGTAACATGTTATACGGCAAAATCCTACTAAATATGTTATATCCTTGCATTTCTATGTTGTTCTGCTGTGCCATTTTTCCAGTGGAATTTAGTGCCATGCCGTAAAGAGTTGCTACCCTAGAAAGTGTATCATCTCGAAACTTTGACAAGAATTGTAATTTTTCAATAAGAGTAGTATCACTTAACTCAAAAGAGTGTATTGCGTTTTCCAGTTGTTCATCGTCATAAGTGGATGCCACTAAAGTGTTTGGTTCTCCGTTATCTCCAGATTTTAGAGTTCTATCCACAGCATTACGAACTTTATCGTTTACACATCCAATCACATTGGATGGCATGGCTTTTTTCAGGCACGCTCCCATACAAGTGTCTATCTGCGCGAATAATTCTGCGAACTTAATTCGCTGAAAATCTGGCGTCTGCGTTTTATTATTGAATATATAGATAAAGTCTTTTCCCTCAATTCCTTGTAACCTAACCTCTGGATTGAATATGTTTAACACTGTCCCGACTGTACCCTCATAAGTGTACTTTGCACCCATCAATCCGCTAACTGTTGGTACACCATAATTCAAACGACCCTCTTCAAACCACAGTCCGGCTATCCCCTCATTAGTTAATATTATGTCGAGGTAGTCGGTGTTTACACCCTCTGTACACTCTCCAGAGTATTCAAACATGGCGGTCAAAAGGTCGATTCCTGTGACATCATAACCAATATTATTCAATTCCTTTTTCTCTTTTTTAGTCAAGTAAAGATTTTTGAAATTTGTCATAAAAAATAGGGCGGTTCTAACCGCCCTACACCCCCTTTCTTAATCCAGCGTAAATGCAACAATAGGAAAGTTGCTATCAACATAATAATTAAGGAACAGGTGAAGCCATTCATTCCAAAAGTCTGCACAAGCCGTATATGATGATGTTACTTTTTCCCGGTATGGGCAGAGACCCATGGCCCGACGGTCCACGATTACCGCCACAAGATTGGAAATGTCCACTTGTTCGGTACCCAAACCTAGTTTGTTGTTCGGATCTGCCGCGATGCTGACTTTCGAAACCTCTTCCCAGTCGAAAAAATTACCAGCTGTCTTTTTAATCATTTGCCATGATGGCAAGCCGGTAAATTCATCCAGACCAGTGTCTATTCTCTCGTTGCTATTGAGTCGTGGAATGTTTCTGACGGCGTTTCTAAACTGTGTCAAAACATAACTATTGGTCTCTCTGGACTGCACCGGAAAATTACCATTGTTGAAAGCCACTGTCATGGCCCTCATGTTATCTTTTGTGTCTGCAATTTTGCGAGTACAGTAAGCCAGAAACTTGTCGTTATGAAGTAATGCTGGTACATTAGCGGAATCCTCTTCCGTGATCACGCCCTCTGTTTTGGCAAGTGACACCAGTTTTACATTGTTTTGTGTAGCTTTTACTGATATAGCGGCCGCCACATCGATTAACATATGAGCATAGGTATCCATAACTGCTTTTTTTGTTTCCGTGACCATCGAACGCAATTTACTGATATATCGGTTCATCGAATCCCATGATGTAAATGCTTCTTTGGTGTCCTCGGTGCTAATTGAGATAGGGATTGTGATTGGTTTCATCTCGTTGAAGATTTTCACTTCGACTTTTGGCTGGTAGAATGTGTGTTCTAATTCAGCGTAACTCTTTCCATCTACCTTATTGAATACCTCGTCTTGAATAATGTTACACAATTGAGGTACCACTCTTTCTTTAATACCGCCCCACTCAAAAGAATCAATAACTAAATCATTTACAAGATTCTCATAAGTGTTATCGAGAATTTCCATCTTTCCCAATCTTGATAAGAGAGCGTGGGTAAATTTTTCAGTTAATGTATTCGTGGTATCGTTGCCAATATCGTGACCGACGTCTACCAACTTATCCATTGATAAGGCACCGTCGGTTGTATAAGTACTCTCAAAAACATCCTTTCCGAATGTTTCAATCAATGCGTGTTTTGTTAAATCAACTACATTTTCAATCTTCATTCTCCAAATCCACTCCTTTCTTTTCAAGTGCCCTTTCGAGTGCGTTTATTGCATCTGTGTTACGATTGACGATTTCCGTTGTCTTAAAGCACTGCCAAGTCATAAGCAAGCACATTGCTATCGGAAAGCCCACTTGTGATATTAGTTCTGCCATTCCAATCATCCTTTCAGTTTTACATTAATTGTAGATTTTCCATTGCCAATATCTGTGGCATCTACAAAAAGTTCAACTGGTTTCAATTCCACCATGTTTTTCAAAAGCGGAATAACCTGTACCACATTCCTTGAAGATGATACAACCAATTTATCATCGCTTGTTTTAATTACCGCGATTTTTTTGTCGGTTTCCGCAGTTTCTACTTCCTTAACTGTGATTGTACTACCTGATAGGTCTTTTAAGTTGCTTGCATCTCCTGTAACTGCCCTGAATAATTCTGTGTTAGTTAACATTCTAAACACTTCCTTTCTTAAATTTCTATAGTCATTATAACATCGAAAAAATAACCTGTCAAATGTTTTTTTCGAAGTTGTAGAAAAGTGCAGCTATCTGATTGTTTTGAAAACGAACCATGTGTTTATCAATCAAATCCCATATCATTCTGTCTCCCTGTGTGTAACCTCTGCCGTATCTGTATCTGAAGTCGTCTGGAAACGTGTCCGTGTAGATAATGCTATCTGGATATGTCCGTGTTGCTCTCGTTACTTCTACCATGGTCATTCTCTGATAACGAACCACTTTGAGATGCAAAAGACGGTCCATATATCTGATATAATGACGGTTTGATACTACCGTTTTATTATCATCCTGATCAATATGCGGATATATTGAGTGAGCCCACCCACCGCCTGTAATGCTATTCAGTTCTGGCTTATTAAATCCATATAACAGTCTATTTACTAGTTTTTTATGTTTACTTAACTTTTTATTACTTATGATTTTACAGTAAATTGGCATACCCAAAGAAGTGTTGAAAACATCGCTTTCCCCTGGTTGCAATGTCAAAACGCTGTCGTGTATCTCTAACTCATAAAGATACTCGTTTTCTGTGTTTATTGTGTTGGCTAGCCAAAACACCTTAACACCTTCTCGATCTCGTTGAACTGTTTTCAACAGGTCTAAAAATCTTATAAACTCATTAATAGAGTAGTAGTCTCGAATAAATTCGTCATAAATTAATATGTCGCCATGAGGTGCGTTAAATGTAGACTTGTACATTTCCGCTCTGTCTATTGATAGAGCGTACATTATCACATCAGACTTATCAACTATTTCTCCATCTTTTTCTGTTGCATAACGCCATTCTCCTGCCCTGTATACTAGTGTGTTGTAGACACCGTCTGTCAACTTTTCGACATATCCGTAATCAATAATAACATTTACTAACTTATTGAGATTCTTCGGTGCAATCGAATCATGTGTATGTCTGACATATACTGGTGTTATGCCGTCCACCTTATTAGCACACAATGACCACAGCAATACATTGGTTGTTTTTCCGGTTGACCGTTCAGAAAGCAAAACATAGTGTCCTATCTCTTCACTTAACGGCATTTCTATCGGGTTAAAAAACTCGTCTGGCACTCCCAATTTTCTGTAAAATTTGTTTATCTCTTTAATGTTCATCTCACAACACCTCTCTCTATGTTTTTCAGTAGCCATGCTAAAAACTCCGTGTAATCAGTTTCTCTCATCTCAAAGTCAATCGGATAAATAACACAAGCTGATCCGCTATGCATTTCTTCTTTTACACCATTAATATCCGTAATCACATCAGTCACATTTTCCACATAGGCGTGAGCATTTTTACAGTTTTTTATTTTCAACCCAAAGTCAAAAAAATTAAAAACATCCTTAAGGTTTGACACTTTGTTTTGATGTAGATACTTATTAAATGCCTTTTTAGGTAAACCCGCTACCGTACATTCTAGATTTCCATGATCGTCCAGCACCAGGTAGCGTTTTGCCCCCAATGTTTTAAATTTTATTATATTTCCGTCATCTGTCAATTCTCCCAGATGACCCATTAGTGTCATATCAAATCCGTTTTCCACACAAAATTTATACCTGCGTTTTGCCATCTTTCGATTAAACCGCTTAAAAGTCTCTTCATGTTTTTCTGGATTTAGATACTTGCATGAGTCAGTGTCTCCGTAAACTGCGTCATTTCCAATCTTAAGGAATACATCCACTAGTAGATGATACCGAGCCCATGCAGTAGTATATATCCCCCAATATGGCGACAAAAGTGTTGTGCGTGCGTAGTTTCGACGGTCATCCTCATCCATTGGCTCACTTCCCCATTCGTCTGTGTATGTGATGTTTTCAGACGGTATAGTAGTGACCATCATTCCGTAAAAAGAGTTGACTATTGCTTTCTGATCCTTATAATCCAAGCCAACATTTTTCAGACGAGTTTTTTCAGTGTAGGCATTAAAAAGTGGATTGATAACATACTTCGGAAGTTTTCCACTGTGTGGAAAAAACCATAATGTTTCACATGAAACATTTTTCCACTCATAAAACTTTTTATAGATCATCCAGTCGAGGTTAGTTAACATTACTGTCATACTCTCCGCTTGTTTGATTCTACCGTTATCTATGATTGGATTGGTTACACTGACACACTTATGTTTAGATTCGATTGAGTGTTGTGTCTTTGATGTAATGTTTTCAAACACAAACACGCCGTACCACTGTGGTCGTCCGTCTTTCATTATGGTTTCATACTCTTCTGGTTTTACTTTAATTGGCTTTGACATTGGAAATTTTTCATAGGCAATCCAAGACGGATATGAGCTTTCGAAATCCTTTGATTTCATGTTTTCCAAGACATAGCCTGTCTTTGTTGCGTTCGAATGAGTATACCCACCTCTAAATAGCCATCTTATAAGACAGTCATATTCTTTCATGGTTTTTGGAAACATATCATCCATAAGCCAGTCCTTTACCTCATCAGCTCTATCCTTGTTTGGATATTCTGCTGTAAAAGAATCTTTTAATGCTCTCCGGCATATAGAAGTTTTTGTGGTTGGAAAAAAACCATTTATTCCATATGTATACAATAAATATTCAACATATTCCGTAACCACTTTGACGTCGTTAAAACAGTATCGTTCTTCTTTCCGTGTCAATGGTGTTTTAGTGTTTCTTGCCACTGTGTAGTCTAAATCCCCCGCCATCTTTTTGGTTTTGGTATAAGCGATCGCTGTCTTTTCAAGCGAGATTCCAGAGATTGCCAGTGTGTCGACAAAATGAAAAATTCCACTATCGAACACGAGTGGCTGTCTTTTCGACTTCGCAAAAAGATTTGTAATTGGGATAAGACTTGATATAAAGGTAAAATCGTATGGCAGATTATGCACACCCACCAAAACACTGACATTCTTTTGTTTTGACTTTTTCAAAACAACATATTGAATTAATTCCAACAATCCAGGAAGTTTCTTTATATCTCGTTCTAACACTGTATAATGTACGTCATTAGAATATATATCAAATGACCATGCGTAAACATATGACGCTTTATGTTCTGATTCAATAACGCTGGTTGTCTCTGTGTCAAACGCGCATATCAACGTGCTGTTGTTTCTTCCTTTTCTTTTACTGCCTGTATGGATTGTTGAATAATTTAATTTATTCCAGTCCATGCCACGCTCAAAATCTTCTAACGAATAAAATACTCTATTCATATGTTTAACCTTTTCCTTTCTGACACTCCAAACACCTCTGATGGTGTTATTTCATGCTCTTTTTCTTTAATGGTTTTAATAGCGTTATATACATCGTCAAGGGCTTGATTCCTTAATCCATTTCCCTTTCCTGTACTGTACATATTTTCAAGTAAATATACTGCTTCGTTCATGTTCTGTAGAGCTGCACCGTATATATAGCGCTTGTTCTCATTGAGATACTTTTCAACCTCAACCGCTTTCTTTACTTGTTCTTTATCGCTATATCTTTCTGCAAAATATTGGCTGAATGTTTTTGTTCTTTCTTCCAGTTTTTGTAACGATTCCAAAGATACACCTTTAAGACCTTTCATTGATATGTTCCCAGTTTTGGTATATCCAAGTCCCAGCCTGTCTATTCCTTGTGTCAACGTCTTATAAGGGTTTACACCAATTGCATTTTGTTTCTGATAGGTTTGTACTTTATAATTGAGACGATTTACTATTGAGCGTTTCAAAGATTGTTTTAATAAATTCTTCATTTTATCACCTCTTTACTACTGTAAATCTATTACCTCTAAATTCTGCTGCATAATAATCACTGGTACATGGATCAATGTATGGTATGATTCCCTCGTCACTTGCATAGTTGTTAACCATATCCTCGTACAATGCTACTGCCTCGTTAAATTCTTTAGTTGTTGGACATCCATTACTCCAATAAAAGGAGTATTTTACCTTTTCAATCTTACCATAATTACAACACTCGAAAATTCCGTCGTCTAGTTGTATTTGCATTTCATTGTAAAGATCTGACGCTTTACAATGCATACGAGACACTTCCATATCAACATATTCATGTGTGCCAGTGCGATCAAAACACCATGTTTCTATGGTGTAACCGTCGTTTGTTGTGAATCTAACGGACTTCTGCCATGATGCTTTTTGTCTATGACCCTCTTTACCCCATATTCTATAAAATGCTCTCATATATTACACTTCCTTTCTATATTTCTACACATTTAACAAACCATTCAGGATGTCCTTTTAAGATACACTCAATCTGTTTTTCTCCCTGTAGATCATCACACCAAAACATTAAATGACCGAGTTCGTTTACTATAGCGCGTCTATACATTTTACATTA